>Ga0209532_1000042_pt1 | contig 123004 bp, 111 predicted proteins | sample COG_02_FD_184746 | JGI IMG/M metagenome (GOLD analysis project Ga0209532, IMG submission 184746) | Pelagic Microbial community sample from North Sea - COGITO 998_met_02 (SPAdes) (version 2) | ecosystem: Environmental > Aquatic > Marine > Neritic zone/Coastal water | place: Helgoland, sampling... | reverse complement strand
GTTATGAGCCCGACGAGCTACCTACTGCTCTATCCCGCGATTTAGACTGCAAATATAAGATAGTTTTTAAGTTCTACAAGGTTTATTTGAATATAATTTAGAAGGAGGACGATGTTTTTAATTCAAACACAAAACCTGCATTTAATGGTAATTCATAGGATTCTCTAGCACAAAGATCTAGCACAAAATAGTTCAATTAAAAATCTGACTCTGAAGGTTTAATTAAATTTTTCTAGTTGAGTTTCTTATTATCAAATCTGCATCTAGAATAACATCTTTATAGATAATCGGTTTCATTTTCTTTTTATTTCTTATTTCTTTATAAAGTAGTTTAAATGCTTTTTTTCCCATTTCAAAACCGGGTTGATTAATTGTAGTTAAAGACGGTGACATTACTGATGACATAAACCAATTACTAAAACCAACAATACTTATGTCTTCAGGTACTTTAATTCCATTTTTAATAATCTCCGTCATTGCACCAATTGCAACTAAATCAGTATTTATAAAAACCCCATCGACATCATTATGATCTTTAAGTAATTGACTTATACTTTCTTTACCTTCTTCAAAACTCAAATCACCACAATCATTTACATATACTAAAGTTGGATCATACGGTAAACCATAATCTATTAATGCCTGTTTATATCCTAAAAAACGATCAATAGAGTTTTGTGGCAATAAAGGACCTCTAAAATGAGCAATCTTTTTGCATCCTATTTTTATCAAATGTTCAGTTGCCTTGTATGCAGCTTTTCGGTCATCAATAATTACTTTAGAACATCTAATAATTTTAGCAATTTTATCAAACATAACCAATGGAGTATCATTTTCTATTATTTCTGTTAAATGTTTATAATCTCCAGTGCCATTAGCTAATGATATTAAAATCCCATCTACCCGTTTACTTAATAATAAATCGATCTGTTTTTTTTCTAACTCATAAGATTCGTTAGATTGAAGTATTATCACTAAATACCCTTTCTTTTCTGCCTGTGAAATTATTCCCTTAATAATACTCGAAAAAAAATGATGCACTATCTCTGGAATAATCAAACCAATAGTTTTCGATTCTCGTGTTCTTAAATTCACAGCAAAAGAGTTTGGCTTATAATTTAACATCAATGCTGTTTCCCTAACCAATTTTCTTGTTTTCTTACTAACATCTGGATAATCTTTTAATGCTTTTGAAACTGTGGTTATAGAAATGCCTAATTGTTCTGCAATTTGTTTTAGTGTTACCAAAATAAAATTGTTTAATTTTAAAGTTAAATATATCCTTTATTATCTTGTAAAGATATAGAATTATCTTTATCGAAAACGTTTTTGGTAAATCGAAAACGTTTTCGATTTGCATTTTTAATAATTAACTCCTAAAAAATAATAGTTTTAACAAAAAAATAATCATAATTTATTAAATTCACATTAACATGAAAAAAAGATTACAGTTTAAAAAATTGCTTTTGATGCTAGTTATGCTATTATCAACAGCCTTTGTTGCTCAGTCAACAATTTCTGGTACAGTAAAAGATACCTATGGTAATTTTGTACCTGGAGTTAACATCCTTTTAAAAGGAACCACTATGGGAGCTAACACCGATTTTGATGGGAAGTACGAAATTTCAAATGTAACCAATAGTACCTACAGGATAGTAGCTTCTTATATTGGATATGATAATTTCACCAAAGAAATTACTGTTAATGGTGATCTCAAATTAGAAATTATCATTAAAGAAAATGCACAATCTTTAGATGAAATTATAGTTACTGGAGTTGTAAATCCTAGATCTAAATTAGAGTCTAGTGTTTCTGTTTCTACTGTTGGTATTCAACAAATAGAACAGGCATCGCCAAGATCTGCGGGAGAACTTTTTAGAAGTATTCCAGGGATTCGTGCAGAATCTTCAGGTGGAGAGGGGAATGCAAACTTTAACGTTCGTGGTGTACCTGTTTCTTCTGGAGGCTCTAGATATTTACAATTACAGGAAGATGGTCTTCCAATAATGTTATTTGGTGATACTTCTTTTGGTAATGCAGATAATTTTTTACGTATCGATTATAATGTTGGAAGAGTTGAGGCAATTAGAGGTGGTTCTGCTTCTACTCAAACCTCTAATGGCCCTGCAGGTATCATTAATATGATTAGTAAAACAGGAAATGTACAAGGAGGTACTATTGGTTCAACCTATGGGTTAGACTTTCAAACTAGTAGACTAGATTTTGAATATGGAACTCCAATCAGTGAAGGATTATATTATCATATTGGTGGTTTTATGAGAGTTGGTGAAGGACCAAGAAAAATAGGATACCAAGGAAATAAAGGAGGCCAAGTAAAAGCAAATATTACGAAAGAATTTAAAAATGGGTATGTACGTACATATTTTAAATTTTTAAATGATAAATCTGTAATGTATATGCCAATGCCAGTAGGATTAACGGGAACAAATTCTAATCCTACTTTCGGAAACCTACCTGGCTTTGATATTACGACAGATACTCCACATTCTGTAAATATTCAAAACACCTACAGTGTTTACAACGGAAATCCTACTCAAAATGATATGAGAAATGGTAATAATCCTGTAAGTTCTTCAATAGGTGCAGAATTTTCTTTTGATCTTGGTGACAATTGGAAAGTAGATGGAAAAGCAAGATACTCTAACAATTCAGGTCAATGGAATGCTCCATTTACTGCAAATGTTGGAACAGTCGCAGAAATAGAGGCTTTAGTAAGAGGTGCTTCTGGAGCAACCGGTGATTTAATTTTTCAAGATGGCACACCTTTTAATCCTGCAAATGGATTGGCACAGGATATTCGATATTTTGATGTAACGATTGAGGATTTAAGTAACTTTTTTAGCGATGTAAAAGTCTCAAAAGCTATAAATGATAAAATCGGCGTTACGGTAGGGATGTTCTCTGCAACACAAAATACAAAAATAGGATGGCAATGGAGTTCTGCAATTTCAGAAGTAGCAGGAGGTGGTTCGGCTAGATTAGGAATTTTTGATGGATTCTCTCAAGGAGGTGCTTACTCGTTTGGGCAGCCAGTTTGGGGTAACTGTTGTCAAAGAAAATACAATACTGTTCATAATGTAAATTCTCCTTATGTAGGTATAGATGCAGAAATTTCTGAAAAATTAAATTTTGATGGTAGTGTTCGTTTTGAAAACGTAAATGTAAATGGAACAATAAACTCTGGACAATTAAGTAATTTAGATGCAAATGGGGATTTACTTGGTTTTGATTATAACAGCGATGGTGTAATTAGTCCTTTTGAATCAACGATACCAACTATAGCTGGTAACCCCGGACAAGCGATAAGCGACGATTATAATTTTGTTTCGTACTCTGCGGGATTAAACTACAAAATTAATGATGGAGCTGCTGTCTTTGGAAGATATAGCAAAGGGGCTTCTGGTAGAGCTGCAGATAGAAACAATTATGGTTCGGATGGTATGGGAGATGTACAGTTTGATGAAATTTCTCAATTTGAAGTTGGTTTAAAAAAGAGATTGGATAATGGAGTTTTAAATGTTACAAGCTTTGTAAGTAATACAGATGAAGGAATTAGTAATGAATTAAACAGAACTGTAGGAAATCCTTTCAAAGCGCTAGGTCTAGAAGTAGAGTCGGCACTCAAATTTGGAAATTTTGGTGTAAATGGTTCGGTTACCTACACTAAAGCAGAAATTGATGGAGGAGCAAACAAAGGAAACAAACCTAGAAGACAAGCTGATTTTATCTATAATATAGCGCCAACCTATTCTTTTGGAGCAAGCAAACAACACCTTTTAGGAATCACAATATTAGGTACATCTAAATCTTTTGCACAAGACGATAATGACCTTATAATGCCAGGTTATGCTTATGTAAATGCAGTAGCAAGAGTTAGTTTAACAAAAGGTTTATCTTTAAGTATAAATGCTAATAACTTATTTGATACAATTGGCGTTACTGAGGTAGAAGGAAATGGAAATATCGCTGGAGGTTTAGCTGCAGCAAGAACAATTACTGGTCGCTCTACAACAATGACATTACAGTATCGTTTTTAAATACGTTTCTTAGTTTTTAATTTGAATTAGAAATAGGGCCAATGAAAAATTCATAGGTCCTATTTTATTTACCCGAAGAATTCGCTATTATTTAATTCTACAAAACTAAAATTATCACTTTATAAATTAATTTTAAAATGAAATATTTTATTACCACTGTTCTTTTTTTTATCTCAATTCAGATCAATGCACAAAAAGAGTTTCATCAAACTAAAGAAAGAAAAAAAGAAAAAATGATTGTTTACGGAAGTGATAGTTGTCATAGTTGTATAGATACAAAAGCTTTTCTTAAACAAAAAAATATTAAATTCATATATTACGATATTGATGTAAATAAAAAGAAAGAAAGAGAAATGTTGGTAAAACTTCAAGACGCCAATATTTCTATTTACACATTAAACCTACCTGTTATCGATAATAAAGGTGATATTTTTTTAAACAAAGGCAACTTTAGAGAGTTTCTAAAATTCCTAGATAAAAAAGTCAAAAAAGATGAATATTAAAAAACCTTCTTTAGGATTTTGGCAAATACTAAATATGAATGTTGGTTTTTTTGGCATTCAATATAGTTTTGGTTTGCAACAAAGTGCAGTTACTCCAATTTATGATTTTTTAGGAGCGAGTCCGGATCAAATTCCTATTTTACATCTTGCTGGCCCAGTAACAGGATTGCTAGTACAACCTATTATTGGTGCATTAAGTGATAAAACTTGGAGCCCAAAATTTGGAAGACGTAAACCTTATTTTCTAATAGGCGCAATTTTATGTAGTTTAACCCTACTTATTTTTCCATATAGTAGTTCTCTTTGGATGGCTGCAGGATTACTTTGGATTTTAGATGTTGGTAACAATACAGCTATGGAACCTTACAGAGCTTTAATAGCGGATAAATTAGATAAAGAAGAGCAACCTTTAGGTTTTCAAATGCAAAGTTTTTTTACTGGTTTAGGTCAAGTATTAGCTAATTTATCTTTATTTATATTTCCTTTAATTTTTATTGGAACGACAGGCTCTTTACCTACTTGGGTATATGCCTCTTTCTTTTTAGGTGCAGTTTGTTCAATAGGAACAGTATTATGGAGTAATTATAAAATAAAAGAAATTCCACCATCAGCAGAAGAAATAGAAAAACTAAAAGAGAAAAGAAGTGTTTTAGAGCCTTTAATCGAAATTTTTTCTGCTATAAAAGATATGCCAAAAGTAATGTGGCAATTGGCATTGGTATATTTATTTCAATGGTATGCATTGTTTTGTTACTGGCAAAACTCTTCTAAAAGTGTAGCGCTTTCTGTTTGGAATGCAACTCCAGAAAATAAAGAAGCATATAGTGAAGCCGTAAGTTGGACAGGTTTAGTAAATGGTTGGTATAATGTAGTAACCTTTTTGGTTGCATTTACGCTAGTAGGTTTTGCAAAAAAGTATAGCCCTAAAAAAGTGCACGCATTTTGTTTACTAATTGCGGCTATTGGTTTTTTAGCTTTTCCACATATCGAAAATAAAAACTTACTATTTTTTGCAATTACTGGTTTTGGTATTGGTTGGGCAAGTATGATGGGTATACCCTATTTAATGGTAGTTTCTGAGATACCAAAAGAAAGATATGGTGTCTATATGGGTATAATTAATATGATGATTGTAATTCCTATGATTATCCAAACTGTATCTTTTGGGTACATTTTAAAAAACTTTTTAAACAACGATCCAAGAAACGCAATCACCTTTGCAGGAGTTTTGTTAGTATTAAGTGCAATTTTCACACTTTTTATCAAAAAAAATAAATCAATTAATTAACAAGAAAAGAATTGAAAAATAAAAATATAGATATTTTATGTGTTGGTGAGGTCTTAATAGATTTCATTGGTCATCAATCTGATGTACTTATAAACAACACAAGAGATTACCACAGATATATAGGAGGTTCTCCAACAAATGTTGCAATGAATTGTTCTAGACTAGGATTAAAAGCTATGATGGTAGGAACGGTTGGTAGTGATGGTTTTGGTGAATATATTTTTGAAAGGTTAAATAGTATAAATATAGTAACAGATAACATCAAGAAGTTAAATACTAAACCCACAAGCGTTGTTTTTGTTTCAAAATCAAAAGGAACACCAGATTTCATACCTTTTCGTGAGGCAGACTCATTTATTACAGAAGACCAAATATCAAAAAATGTTTTGCAGGAATCGAACATCTTTCACACAACCTGTTTTGCTTTAAGCAAAGAACCAGCGCAATCTACAATCTTAAAGAAAGCAGAAGAAGCATTCAATTTAGGGTGTAAATTAAGCATTGATTTAAACTATACTAAAAAGTTATGGGATACTCAAGAAGAAGCTATTAGAGTAATTAAAACTTACTGCAGGTTTAACCCACTAATAAAAATTAGTGAAGATGATATGTTTAGACTTTTTGAAAAAGAACTGACTCATCAAGAAATTTTTGAATTCTTTCATAATTTAGGCGTAGATACAGTTTGTTTAACTCTAGGTGAAAATGGGGTAAAACTCTCTCAATTGGAAAAAAAAACGATTACATTACCCGCAATAAAAGTAAAAAAAATAATAGATACAACTGGTGCTGGAGACGCCTTTTGGTCTGGTTTCTTATATGCTTATATTAAAGAAAAACCAATTGAAGATTGTTTGCAAATTGCACTAAAATTAGCCGCATTAAAATTACAGAATGTAGGCAGACTACCTGACAATATAAATATTTTATCGAAACTTTTATAAGTTATTTTTTTAGATATTATGACAGAAAAAATAAACCAAAAGATTTCTAATGGTGTTATGCTAAATGCATATCCCGATAGTATTGGTAATAAATTAAGTGATACTATTAAAATGCTACAATTACCAGAATTTAAAGACGTGTTTTCTTTATTTTATGTGTTACCTACATTTTTTAATAGTGATTTAGATAGGGGATTTTCCGTAATTGACTATAATTTAAATAAAGATTTGGTATCTAAAGATGATTTAAAAGCTTTAGACGAATTAAATATATTATTAAAATTTGATATTGTTTTAAATCACCTATCAGTGGCTTCTCCACAATTTAAAGATTTATTAGAAAACGGAGAAAATTCAAAATACAAAGATTTTTTTATCGATTGGAATATATTTTGGAAAGGAAAAGGAATTTTAAATAATAATATTGTAATTCCTAACAAAGAATTTCTAGATAAACTATTTATGCGAAAATCAGGACTTCCAATATTAAATGTCCAATTTCCTGATGGTTCAGAAAAACCATATTGGAATACATTTTATCAAGAAATAAAATTCAATACAATTGAAAAGGAAGATTTAAAAGTGATTGAAGGATTGAGTGCAAAAAATGCATTGTTAATTTGTGAAAAAGTAAATTTTGCGATTAAAAATAATTTAGAATTAAAAACTTTTAATTTCAATGAACTTGAACAATATAAAGCAGCAACTCTAAATATACTTTACAAAAAAAGATCGTATTTAGGTCAGATGGATGTAAATGCAAAATCTGAATTAGTTTGGGATTTTTATGAAGAAACGCTGGCAAAAGTAAAAAGTTTTGGTTGTAAAATTTTACGATTAGATGCATTTGCTTATTTACACAAAGAAATAGGTCAGACTAACTTTTTTAATAAACCAGGTACTTGGAATTATTTAGAAAGAATTAATCAAATTGCTAAAAAAAACGATTTAATTTTACTCCCAGAAATTCACGCAGAATATGGTTTACAGCTACATGATGAAGTTGCCAAAGAAAACTATCAAATTTATGATTTTTTCTTACCAGGCTTAATGATTCACACACTTGAAACAGGAAATAACAAAGCACTACTAACTTGGATAAATGAAATTATAAACAAAGAATACAAAACAATAAATATGTTGGGTTGTCATGATGGTATTCCTGTTTTAGATTTAAAAGGAAAAGAAGTTGATGGCAATTACAACAAAGGTCTATTAGAAGATAAAGAGATAGAAAGTATAATGAACACGATTATGGATCGAGGTGGAAGAATAAAAAATTTGTACGATCCTTCAGGTAAAAAATTATCTTATTACCAAGTTAACGCAACCTTTTTTAGTGCTTTAGGAGAGGTTGAACAAAAGTTATTATTAGCAAGGGCTATTCAGATGTTTATGCCTGGTATTCCACAAGTCTGGTATTTAGACCTTTTTGCAGGTACAAATAACTATGTAGCTGCTGATAAAGCTGGATCTGCTGGCCATAAAGAAATCAACAGAACATCTCTTTCTAAAGAAGAAATTGAGCAAGGTTTGCAAAAAAAAGTTGTAAAGAATCAACTTAAAATAATGCGTTTAAGAAATACTTTAAAAGCATTTTCAGGTCAAATAAATATCAGAGAGGTTTCTACGAACAAATTGAGTATCTTATGGCTAAACAAAAATTCTAGTGCACAATTAGAAGCCAACTTAGAAACATTTATTTTTTCTATTTCCTATGAAGAAGATAATGAAAAGGTGAAGTTAAATTTTTAATTTCATCAAAAATTTAAACCACTACATCAATCCACTTCTATTAAACGTAGAAGAAGAGAAACTAATGAAGATTAAAGTCTTTGGATAGTCGTATTTTATCTAACACAAGAGTGTAGCACGTATAACACAAATAAGGTTTGTCGTGAGAATGCAATGGGATATTTGAGTTTACCGAATGATTAGTCAATGAGATATTAAAACTCTCTGTTCTTAATGATTCTGTTGTTACACCAAAATATTTATTTGGATTTATTTTCATTTGGTTCAATTGTGGCTAACGGTTAGTATATGAAAAGTAGGCGATTACGAAGCACCAAACTTTTGGTTATGCTCAAAGTTTGAATCGAGCCAAAAGCCTTGATTTTAGCACTATTTCGCCTATTTTTTATATACATTGTTGGCGGTTCGTTATTTTATTCTGATGTTAATATATAAGTCCAAATATTTGGAAGTTTTGCGTTTCCACCTACCGTAGAGTTGTGATTTGAAAATGCTGGTATATTTAATGATAGTGCATTTTTGTTGTTATATGGCGAACTTAAATCGTCTACCAAAAGTGGATCTTCAGATAATGACAAAACACCTAAATCTTTCAAATTCAATACTTGAAAATCATAAGAAATAATCTCATCGTTTATATGCAGTAAAGCATATTGTTTGCTTAATTCCGTTAATCCATCTTCAGATAGCCAATTTGCAGGACTATTAAAATGTGTACTGTAATCATTTGGTCCTGAAAACATAATTACTCTTTCGACCAATCTTTTCTTGCCTAAATAGCAAGCGTGGCCTGCACCTTGAGAGTGTCCTGCTACGACAATTTTTTCCCAATCTATATCGTTGGATGGCATTAAATACTGATTCCAATTTTGCTCCGGGTATGTACTTTCTAAATATTGAATTAATTTTATGATTCTTCTATTGATACTGTTTAAAATGTCAACTTCAACATCATTGCTAACTTGATTACCAAAGCATATTTCATCTCGATAATTATCAAATGCAAATTGGTTGCTACTCGAAGCTAAAGAAGCAGCAGGGACATTATTTGGATATGAAATACTGATTACATCAAACCCTATTGAAGCAGAGTGTTCAGAGATAAAGGTGTAGTCTTGTGGCAAACTAAAGCTTCCACCAATAAAGAGCATTAATTTATTTAAATGATTTTTAGTATTCCTAACTATAAAATGACTTTTGTCGGTAGTCGAGTAATTAGCATCTGTCTGTCTGGGGTGAACTAATATACTTACATTCTCGCCTATTGAATTATCTGACAAAATATCTTCATCTTTTCCACACGAGATAAGCACAGTTACCAACAGTAATTTTATCAGTATTTTCATTTTATATCTGTTTCTTTTTCTAATGACCGCCAACGTGTTTGTGCATGATTAGTTTGCGTGAATTTAGCGAATAAATAGTAAATAATTACAAGCCTTTGAAGTCCACGAGGTTTTTCCGAAGGAAAAACTTATTAAGCAATTAATTATGCACGGTGTTGGCGTTAGTTTTTTATTTTTTTAATTCATTTAAAAAAACTTCCTGAAAATGAAAAAGAAACTATCTTTGCATGATGGTACACAAATCAGGTTTTGTAAATATTATTGGGAATCCAAATGTAGGTAAATCAACCCTAATGAATGCCTTAGTCGGTGAGAAATTATCGATCATTACCCCCAAAGCACAAACCACAAGACATCGTATTTTAGGAATTGTCAATCATGACGATTACCAAATTGTTCTTTCAGACACCCCAGGAATCCTAAAACCAGCCTACGAATTGCAATCTTCAATGATGGATTTCGTGAAATCGGCACTCGATGATGCAGATATTTTGATTTATATGGTCGAAGTTGGCGAGAAAGAACTTAAAAATGAAGGCTTTTTTAACAAAATCATCAATAGTAGCATTCCAGTCATCTTATTACTGAATAAAATAGACACCTCTACCCAAGAAGAAGTCGAAGAAAAAGTGGCCTATTGGAAAGCAAAAGTACCCAATGCCTTGGTTTTTGTGATTTCGGCATTGGAAGGGTTTAATGTAGACAGTCTGTTCGAGAAAATCATCGAATTACTTCCAGAAGGACCTGCTTATTATCCGAAAGATCAGTTAACAGACAAGCCAGAACGCTTTTTTGTAAATGAAAAAATACGTGAAAAAATATTAATTCACTACAAAAAAGAAATTCCCTATTCCGTAGAAGTAGAAACCGAAGAATTTACCGAAGAAGCACAGATTGTTCGAATTCGCGCTGTCATTATGGTAGAACGTGATACGCAAAAGGGCATTCTTATAGGCCATAAAGGATCTGCCATCAAAAGAGTAGGTGCAGAAGCCAGAAAAGATTTGGAAAAATTCTTTGAGAAAAAAGTATACATCGAACTCTATGTAAAAGTGAATAAAAACTGGAGAAGCGACAATACACAACTCAAAAGATTTGGGTACAACCAAAAATAACAAGCCGCTTTTACCCCCTTTTCACCCAGTAAAAAAGCCCTAAATAACTAATTCGAATTACAATTACTTCTCATTGGGATATTGTATCTTTGCAAAAATTTTCAACCAAAATGAACAATAGTATCATCGCAATTGTAGGAAGGCCTAATGTAGGGAAATCTACTTTATTCAATCGTCTAACACAAAGAAGAGACGCAATTGTAGATTCCGTTAGTGGAGTTACCCGAGACAGACATTATGGAAAATCTGATTGGAATGGAAAAGAATTTTCTGTAATTGACACCGGGGGATACATCATTGGTTCCGATGATATTTTTGAAGCAGAGATTAGAAAACAAGTAAACTTAGCCATCGAAGAAGCCGATATTATTGTCTTTGTTGTAGATGTAGAAGAAGGAATTACGCCAATGGATGCAGAAGTTGCCAAATTGCTTCGAAAAGTAAAAAAACCAATTTTTACTGCCGTCAACAAAGTAGACAATGCCATGCGGGATGCAGATGCTGTTGAGTTTTACAACCTAGGTTTGGGAGACTATCATACCATTTCATCGATCAACGGAAGTGGAACCGGAGAGCTATTAGACGCCATTGTGGAAGAAATTCCAGCAGCAGAAGAAATGGATTCAGCGCAAGAAGAATTGCCAAGATTTGCAGTTGTAGGAAGACCCAACGCAGGAAAATCATCTTTTATAAACGCTTTAATCGGCGTAGAAAGAAATATTGTTACCGACATCGCTGGAACAACCAGAGATGCTATTGACACCAAATACAACCGTTTTGGTTTCGATTTTAATTTGGTGGATACTGCCGGAATTCGAAAAAAATCGAGAGTGAAAGAAGATTTGGAATTCTACTCGGTTATGCGTGCCGTAAGAACCATTGAACACTCAGATGTAGTTATTTTATTGATAGATGCCACGCGTGGATTTGAAAGCCAAGATCAAAATATTTTTTGGTTGGCAGAAAAAAACCGAAAAGGAGTGATCGTTTTGGTCAACAAATGGGATTTGATGGACAAAGAGACCAATACTCTAAGGGATTACGAAGCAAACATTAGAGAACAAATAGCGCCCTTTACAGATGTGCCCGTTGTATTTATCTCTGCCCTCACAAAACAACGTCTTTTTAAAGCCATTGAAACCGCTGTTGAAGTGTTTCAAAAGAGAAAAACAAAAATACAGACCAGTAAATTTAATGATACCATGTTGGAAATCGTTAAAAACTTTCCACCACCTGCCATCAAAGGAAAGTATGTGAAAATTAAGTATTGCATGCAGTTGCCAACACAAACACCACAGTTTGTCTTTTTCTGTAATTTGCCGCAATATGTACGAGATCCATACCGACGATTTGTAGAAAACAAACTGCGTGAAATCTATGATTTCTCCGGAGTACCCATCACCATTTATTTCAGACAGAAATAAGGCCTTTTTTTAATTTATTGCGTACACATAATTCAACCCAAGGATGTTCACATTTTTAGGCTGTTTTTCAATGATGTTGTTTTCGCGTCGATAGAACAGTCGAAATTTTCCAACCTCATCCCATTTGTAGCTTAAACCAAAGGTTAGCCTGTACTTACTCGTTTTGTATTTACTTATATTGAAAGAATCGATATTGGTAAACTTGTTGAAGATTTCTAATGAAAAAGACGGTGTAAAAGGCGATTTTTTAAAATCATATTTTATACCCGACTTTATCCTTACACTCTGAGAAGTTAAATCTCCGCCCGCTTCATCTACTCCTAACTGATTTTTATTTTGATAGCGGATGCGATGCGATGCTGTGAATCTATTCATATCATATTTATAGGAAAGATCGATATTGTATCTAAAATGATTTTCGAAACCTTGCTTAGCTCCTTGATTGTCATTCTTTGTAATGTGTCGAAAACCAACACCAATTTCAAAATCTTTAAACAATTCGTACTCCAAAGACAATTCTGTAAAATAAGCATCGGTTGTTTGAGCGTTTTCCTTCAATCGCAAATGCTCACTCAGCGCGATTTTAAACTTTTTACTTACAGAATACTCAATACCCACAGCATTCCACAACTCAAAATCTTTGGTTGCGGCTTCTTGAGAATACAAGGTATTTGATCCTAAAAAAAAGCACATTAAAAAGAGGGAGATTTGAAATTTATAGTTTTTCATTTTTTAGTTTTTAATATTATAATACATAATTACAATTGCCGTATCCTTTAAAAAGTCGATGCTTTCAACAGTTACTTTGTTCACTGTTATTCCTGTTCTTAATTCGATATCCGACTTCAATAATTCGTAATTTTCGGGTTTGATATTTTCAATATTCTCATAAACAATCTCTTTGGTCACTTCGTAGTTTAAATTCCACCCTCGCTCAATAATACCAATTGTAAATACGATGGCAGCATTTGCAAATACAACTTCTGTATAACTCATCTTTTTATTCACAAAAGCATTCATCAAAGAAACGCCGATGACAATAAATAGATAGGTCATTTCTTTAATCGGAATGGACTCTGTACGATATCTGATAATCCCAAAGATGGCAAAAAGACCTATGGCAAGACCGATATCTAACTTGTATTTCTTGAGCGTAAAACATAGAAAAAACACAACAAGACCGATCAAATAATATGTAAATAAATAGTTTTTTTTAGGAGTACTCCCATAATAAAACCATCGAATAATAATGGTCAGAAAAAAAAGATTGATAAAAAACAGGAAGGCCATTTTATAAAAGTCTTCGTCAAATAGGGGTATGTTCATGTAATCCATAACTAGAAAGATATTTTATTAATTTTTAGTACTTTACTTTTAAACAAATTGTATTTTAAATCTTGATACAAATGCACCATTCCAATACAGTATTTACTGATACTAAAAGGATTGTATCTGTGTTTTTTTAATGTTTGTACAATCCGAGAATTTCTATCAAATCGAGATTGTTTTACTTCAATAACCACCAATTTATCATATTTTTTTTCGATCTCATTCATTGAATAAGCCAATCCTAAATCGATAGTTACTCGCTCGTTGTCCCTAAGATTCACAAGTGTAATTCGATTAAAATGATTCCATAAAACAGGCTTCAACTCCATGCTTTTTTGAGTTGTTTTTAAAATAAATTCCTTTGATTTTTCTGACAGATTGGATTCAAAGTCTGGTATTTCAATCCTTGATTTGTGGGTCTCTCCTTTGCCATTTTTTTGTTTTATTTCCAAAAAAGTCAATTCAGAATCTACATATTTACGCTGTCTTATTTTAGTCCTACGAATTTTTCCGTTATGATGGTCGAAATAAAATGTAAAAGCAGGAGTATCAAAATAGACCGAAGCATAGTGCATCAATCTTCGGTGTTTTATTTCCAATACTTGATACTCATTTTGTAGTTCCATTAAAATTGGAACTAAGGATTTTATCGGGATCGTATACTTTGTATCCCTTCTTTTCATTAAAGAAACTGCATTCATCTCTTCAAGAGAAATGCTTTTAAAAGCTCGGATGCTTTGGGTTACTTTTTCGAATGCGATCTTTTGATAATTCAAAATAATTGCTGTTTTTTTATTTGCGCTATTTTAGATGACAAGACATCAAAAAACGGGCGCAGTTTCATTGAGAAATTTCAAAAATTGCTTTGTAAAATAACCTTATCTTGGCAAAGAAATTTTAGATCATAAAAAAACTAAATTAGCTTTTTAAATTTAAATTTTTCGTTTTTGTAAAATAAAAATTTATTTTAAAATCCTTCGTTGGAATTTAAAGAAATCATTATCGAATTTTTAATCCCAAAAAAAGTTATTAATTGAAAATCGGTGTTTATTTTTGCAAGTAGATAGATCCACTTAAAATTCAACAAAATGCTACAATGGAAAGAAGTGATTCACTTCACAACAAAAGGAAATCCAACACCCGATAAGCGCGTTGAAAAAACAGAATCAGAATGGAAAGCCCAACTGAACCCTGAACAATACCGGATTACCCGACAAAAAGGAACAGAAAGACCGAATTCTGGAGCACTCTGCAGTATTTTTGAAGCAGGAAAATACCATTGTGTTTGTTGCAATACCCCTCTTTTTGACGCTAGCATAAAATTTGATTCGAGTTCTGGGTGGCCCAGTTTTACTCAACCCATCAAAGAAAACGCCATCAAATATCACAAAGATGTTTCTTTTGGAATGATTCGTGTAGAAGTTATGTGCAATACCTGCGACGGACATTTAGGCCATGTTTTTCCAGACGGCCCCCAACCCAGTGGATTGCGCTATTGCATCAATTCAGAAGCCTTAATTTTAGAACAAAAATAACCATGGCTAAAAACCTACAGATCGCAACCGTTGGCGGAGGATGTTTTTGGTGTACCGAAGCTGTCTTTCAAGAGGTAAAAGGGGTTGAAAAAGTCGTTTCTGGCTATGCCGGCGGAAAGGTTCCTGGAAGACCCACCTATAGAGAAATTTGCTCAGGACTCACCGGAGCAGCTGAAGTTGTTCAAATCACCTTTGATGCTACCCGCCTCTCCTATGAAGCCCTTTTGGTTATTTTTATGACCACACACGACCCTACCACCCTAAACCGGCAAGGAGCAGACAGAGGAACCCAATACCGTTCCGTAATTTTTCACCATGATGCGGTTCAGCAAAAAATTGCAAAGCAAGTAGTCACAGAATTACAAGCTTATTATGAAAATCCTATTGTTACCGAGATTTGTGAAGTTCCTGTTTTTTATGATGCAGAAAAAGAACACCAAAATTTTTACAAAAACAACAATGGACAAGGATATTGTACCTATGTAATAGAACCAAAACTAGCAAAACTAAGAAAACTGCATGCCGATTTATTAAAGTAAGCCAAACCACAACATCCCTGTAAACCTCTTTTTGAAAGCCCAATGAAACTTCAGTTAAAAAATACCTTTCTTAACGAATTACCAGCAGACACAAACCTCGAAAACACTCCAAGGCAGGTAGAAAACGCAGTGTATTCTTTCGTTATACCCAAGCAAACAGCCAATCCAAAAGTACTCCATGTTTCAAAAGAAATGGCCTTAGAATTGGGGATTTCAGAAGAAGAAACAACGAGCGAATTCTTTAAAAACATCTTTACAGGAAATGAGGTATATCCAGCAACCAAACCCTTTGCAATGTGCTATGCAGGTCATCAATTTGGAAATTGGGCCGGACAATTAGGCGACGGACGCGCCATTAATCTTTTTGAAATTGAACACCAAAATAAAAACTGGAAAGTACAACTAAAAGGTGCAGGCGAAACGCCCTATTCAAGAAACGCAGATGGATTGGCCGTACTTAGATCCTCCATCAGAGAATATCTATGCAGTGAGGCCATGTTTCACTTAGGAGTACCAACAACCCGAGCCTTGTCGTTGAGCCTCTCCGGAGATCAAGTTTTGCGAGATGTTTTGTATGACGGCAATCCAGCCTATGAAAAAGGTGCCATTGTAGCAAGAGTAGCCCCCGCTTTTCTTCGCTTTGGAAATTATGAAATTTTTGCAGCAAGAAAAGACCTTAAAAACCTGCAAATCTTGTTAGACTATACCCTAAAAAATCATTTTCCACAAATAGGAAGTCCATCAAAAAAAAGCTATATTCAATTCTTTAAAACCGTATCTGAAAACACATTGGACCTGATAGTGGATTGGCAACGGGTGGGTTTTGTCCATGGCGTGATGAATACCGACAACATGTCCATACTAGGACTCACCATCGATTATGGTCCATATGGATGGTTGGAAGATTTCGATTTTGGCTGGACCCCCAACACAACAGACCGTCAAAACAAACGCTACCGGTTCGGAAATCAACCAAATATGGGCTTATGGAATTTGTACCAATTGGCCAATGCATTGTATCCCATCATTGAAGATGCAAAACCCTTAGAAGCCATTTTAAATCAATATAAAGTTGACTTCGAGCGGAAATCACTACAAATGATGCAATCGAAATTAGGGTTGCAACTTGAGGATGAAAATGACCAAAGTTTAATTCATGATCTCGAGGAAAACCTCCAATTGACTCCCACAGACATGACGATTTTCTTTCGATTGTTGTCGGATATTACAGCGGATGCTGAAGGGTTGGAAGGGGTTGAAAAAGCTTTTTACAACCCAAAGGATATCACTGGAACGACAAAGCGTCGCTGGAACGATTGGTTTGATAAATACAGGGATCGACTGCAAAGAGAAACAAGATCGCATCCCCAGCGAAAAGAAAAGATGGATGCCATAAATCCGAAATATGTGCTGCGAAACTACATGGCTCAGTTGGCAATTGACGCTGCAGACAAAGAAGACTACACACTCATAAGCGAATTGTTTGAACTGCTAAAAAAACCCTATTCAGAACAACCCGAAAAAGAAAAATGGTTTGCAAAAAAACCCGATTGGGCAAAGAACAAAATAGGCTGCTCCATGTTGTCCTGTAGTTCGTAACATTAAAAAAAGTAGTATTTTAGTAGCATCTTTTTTGACCCTATCAATGATTCACGAACTCAAAGAAATTATTTTACAAGCAAAAAAAAACCAAGACAAACCGTTGAAAAACGTATTGGTCACCGTGGTAGCCTTGGAGGGTTCTTCCTACAGAAAACCCGGTGTTCGGATGCTAATTGCTGAAGATGATAAAATGATTGGAGCCGTGAGCGGAGGCTGTGTAGAGAAAGAAATTATTCATAGAAGCAAGTCCGTTTTTCGAGATGGAAAAGCAAAAGTAATCACCTATGACGGACGCTATCGATTAGGCTGTGAAGGGATTTTGTACATTTTAATCGAACCTTTTTTTATTACTGATGCATTTTATAAAAGATTTACCGATGCCATTTTACAACGGGAACCTTTAAAAATTGAAACCTTCTTCACCAAAGAAAATGAAGCAATTGGAGATTTTGGTTCTGTGTTTACTTTTGAGCATTCAGTACCCTTTTCTTACGCCAAAAAAACCGCTACAACAGATACACCTGACTTGGTTTCCTTTGAACAAACCCTAAGTCCAGCTTTCCGCCTGTTGATTATTGGCGCAGAACACGATGCACTAAAACTGTGTGAAATGGCCGCATTATTAGGTTGGCAAGTAGACATTATCACCTCCATCAAAGACCCTAAAAGCAATCTTGATTTCCCAAAAGCCAATTCCGTAATTGGCAGCACTCCAGAAATGCTCGATTTTTCTAAAATTGATGCAAATACGGGAATCGTCATTATGAATCATAGTTACGCACAGGATTTAAAATATGTACTACAATTAGTGGATAAAAAACCCGCTTATTTAGGGATCTTAGGCGCAGCAAAAAGACGCGACAAAATGTTTAATGAACTTTTTGAATACAATCCTGAAATCTTAGAAACTTTTTTAGAAAGCATTTTCACTCCTGCTGGATTGAATTTAGGTGCTCAAACACCCGAAGAAATTGCCCTTTCTATCTTGGCAGAAATTTTAGCTACTATAAAAAACAAAACCCCCAATTCCTTAAAGGAAATTACCGGAAAAATTCACACAACGTAACCATGCAATTGGCAATTCTCATTTTAGCAGCTGGCAAAGCATCTCGTATGGGAGCCGTAAAACAATTGTTAAAAGTGAAAGGCACTTCGCTTTTAGAAAACGCAATTGCCAATTCAAAAAAACTAGAAAACACTACTGTTGTTTGTGTTTTAGGCGCACATGCTGCCGAAATAAAAAAAACCATCGCTCTAAAATCTGTAGCTTTTACAATCAATAAAGACTATGCCCAAGGGTTGAGTTCTAGTATTATTGCAGGCATTAAATACCTACAGGAACAAAACATTCAATTTGATGGAATTTTCATTCAATTGGCAGATCAACCCGCAATTGAGCTTGCTTATTACCAGGAAATGACTGCGTTATTTTCAAAAGAAAAAACAAAAATAATCGCAGCAAATTATGGAAACAAATATGGAGTTCCTGCTATTTTTCCAAAGGCATTTATCAACGATTTACTAAAAATAACAGGAGATAAAGGGGCAAAAGAATTTCTTCAAGAAAACAGAAAAGAGATTATTTCCCCAGAAGTAACCGTGAATTTATTGGATATTGACACGCCCGAAGAGTATAACAACTATCTAAATACGCTTTAAAAAAAACCTTACATTATGAATGAAATCGCTCTGGTATTTGCAGCCTTCTTTGGTGCAACAGGAATTATTTTTGGTGCTTTTGGAGCACATGTCTTAAAGAAAAAACTGACGAACGAACAGTTACAAAGTTTTGAAACGGGTGTAAAATATCAAATGTATCATGCCCTTGTACTACTTGTGTTGGGATTCCAATTAGAATTAGAATTTGACTCGACCTTAAAAAACAGCATCTTTCTTTTGTTGATCGTAGGGACCGTTTTGTTTTCCTTTTCAATTTATGGACTGGTGCTTTCCAGTGCAAACAACAAAAAATTCCGCTTATTGGGACCAATGACTCCTTTCGGCGGACTGTTACTAGTCTTGGGATGGGGATTACTGATGTACCTGTTTCTTTCAGCGCTTTAACCTTCCCAAAAAGTGCTATTAAACTCTTGTTTTAAAGTGAGGTTCCTCCGTCTAAAGTAATGGTTTGACCGGTCATGAATTGGGTATTGTCTGAGGCCAACCATACTACAGCATCTGCAATTTCTGCAGCTCTTCCATAGCGTTTCATTGGGATCACACTCTTTAAAATAGCATCCATTTCTGGCTTGGCATTAATGAGCTGCGTTAATAAAGCCGACTCTGTATATCCTGGGCAAACTGCATTTACACGAATGTTTTTAGTGGCATATTCCATCGCTGCCGATTTGGTCATTCCCACAACAGCAAATTTACTAGCACTATAACTGATATTGTTTGGGGAAGCTTTTAAACCCGCCAAAGACGCAATATTTACAATGTTACCACCTCCTTGTTTTAAAAATTGTGCCAAAGCTACTTTCATACAATAAAAGACACCGGTTTGATTTACGGCAATGACCTTGTCCCAATCTTTTAATGTGGATTGGTGTGTTCTTAGCAAATTAGGCCCTATTCCGGCATTGTTTACAATGACGTCCAACCTTCCAAATTCTTTGACCGTTTGCGCAACTAAGTTTTCTACGGCTTTAAAACTGGTAACATCTGCAGGGATAGAAATTGCGTTTCCTCCTCCAGCTACAATGCTCGCAACTACATCCTTTGCAGCTTCTTCTTGCCGATCTGAAACAACTACGGTTGCTCTAAATTTCGCAAAGTGAATTGCGGTTGCTTTTCCAATTCCAGATCCTGCACCAGTAACGATGACGATTTTATTTTTTACTTCCATATTTATTTACAAAATATTAGTTTTGAATTTGACAATGCAGCGGCTCTCAATGCATTGGGGTACTCCTTCATTTGTAGTAATTTAAAAAATTCATTTTTATTGGCATATTTCACAATTAAAACCTCATCCCATAAAGGCGTCGTTTTATCTCCTAAAATGGTAGCCATTGGTTTTCCTTTAAAAACAATAGATGCTGCTACCTTCCTAAAAAATGGCGTTGCTGCTTCCAGGTAGGCTTTGTAGGTTTCTTTTCCTGATTTTCCAGTTTCTGAAACCTGGTCTTTATACTGTAAATAATTCATCATGAATACAGGGCTATTTGCATCAAAATTCGCTAAAACATGCAATCCCTTTGTATTCAATTCTTGATGATTATTGTCCATTTTTAGTCGATTTTGTTCTTTTTTATCGATTTTACGGCTAATTTACAGCATAATTCGGCTGCTTTGTTCAAATTAGAAAAACGTGGGTCTGTGGTCCAACCTTGCTGATATCGATAATAAATTTGTTGGGCAATGACGGCTATTTTAAACAAACCGTACACATAATAAAAAACGAAATTATCAATGGACCTTCCCGATTTTTCAGCATACATTTTTACGATTTCACTGCGAACAGGATTGCCTTCAAAAATGGTGGGCGATGGAATTCCTTGTTTTACAAAATCGTGATCGGTAGCTACCGTCCAATACCCTAGAGAAGTCCCTACATCCATTAAAGGATCTCCTAAAGTAGCCATTTCCCAATCTAGAATCGCAGTCACCTCTTGCCATGAATCGTCTTTAAAAACAACATTGTCGTACTTATAATCGTTGTGAATTAAGCAATGATCGTAACGTGTGGGTTGATTTTCTTCCATCCATTGCATTACAAATTCCGCTTCTGGATAGTCGTCTGTCTTTGCTTTCACATACTGTTTGCCCCAATTGGTCACCTGTCTTGCTACATAGCCTTCTGGTCTTCCTAAATCAGTCAACCCAATGGTTTTGTAATCTACGCTATGCAAGGCTACTAAAGTATCTAACCATGAGTTTGCGATGGTCTTATACGCTTTGGGTGCTAGCTTTCTTCGCTTGGCTTCTTTAAAATTTAAAATGATGCCTTCCATTTTTTCCATCAGGTAAAACGGACTTCCTAAAATAGTTGCATCTTCTGAAAATGCATACATTTTTGGCACCTTTGGAAAAGCGGTTTCCAAACCACTTTGCACTTTAAATTCGCGTCCCATATCATGACCTCTTTTGATTGCGCCAATCGGGGGCTTTCTTAAGACATATTCTTTGTTTTCAATTCGCAACAGATAGGTCAAATTAGAAAATCCATGGGTAAACTGCTCCACATGCAAGTCACTTTCAACCGAATTGATAAGCTGTTGTTCTTGCATGAATTTCTTCAACAAAACCACATTCAGCTCCTCTCCTTTTCGAACATTTTGCTGCTTCATTTTTATTGATTTCCGTATTTCTTAATACAGCTTTTCCCCAATTGATATAGGTGTACTTCATCGGGGCCGTCAGCCAAACGCAACATTCTTGCAATGGCAAAATAATGCGGCAGGTAGGTATCGGGCCCAACACCTTTACCTCCTAAAATTTGCATGGCACGATCAATGACTTTTAACGCCATATTTGGGGCTACAATTTTAATCATTGCGATGAGGTCTTTTGCGGCTTTGTTGCCCAATTTATCCATTTTATCAGCTGCAGATAGCGTTAACAATCTTGCTTGCTCTATGGCACATTGCGACAATGCAATTTCATGTCGAATGCTGCTATATTCGTAAAATTTCTTTCCGAAAGTAGCTCTTTCCAGGGTTCTTTGCGACATGGTTTCTAAGGCGTATTGTGCCATACCCACCAGTCGCATACAGTGGTGAATTCGACCGGGTCCTAGGCGTCCTTGTGCAATTTCAAAACCCCTGCCTTCTCCTAAAATTAAGTTCTCTTTGGGCACACGAACATTGGTCAACTGTATTTCTGCATGTCCTTCTGGTGAATCATAAAATCCTAAAACCGAAAGTGGTCTGATGATTTCTAAACCGGGCGTATCCATGGGAACCAATACCATACTTTGCTGCTGATGTCTAACCGCGTTTACGTCAGTTTTACCCATAACAATAGCCACTTTACAGTGGGGATCCATGGCGCCGGAGGACCACCATTTTCTTCCATTGATTACATATTCATCGCCATCTAAAACAATCGCGGTTTCAATATTGGTGGCGTCTGAAGAGGCAACTTCTGGTTCTGTCATTAAAAATGCAGAGCGAATTTCACCATTCATCAATGGAGTTAACCATCTTTCTTTTTGCGCTGCATTTCCATATTTTGCAAGCACTTCCATATTTCCAGTATCGGGTGCAGAACAGTTAAAAATTTCTGAAATCCAGATTTTTTTTCCCATAATTTCTGCCAAGGGTGCATATTCTAAATTGGTCAATCCTGGACTTAAATCGCCATAATTATTTGGTAAAAATAAGTTCCAGAGACCGGCTTCTTTGGCTTTCTGCTTCAACATTTCAATCGCTGGAAAACGTTGCCACATGTTCTTGGGATCACTTTGAAAAGCGATGTATGCTGCTTCTACAGGAACAATATGTTCTTCAATAAAAGCGCTTAACCTTTCTTGTAACGCTATAGATTTGGCTGAGTATTCAAAATTCATAATTCGGAGTTTCGTTTTTTAAAATAGCAACGCTGTTCCCAAAATCGCGCTTTCTAAATTGGTTTTTATAGTTATCCTGCAATCATATAACCGCCATCTGCCGTGTAGACGCCGCCGGTCATATAGCTGCCGGCATCGGAGGCCAACAAGCAAGCCAAACCGACCATTTCCTCTGGCATTCCCATGCGTTCGCTTGGAAGTGTTTTTTGAATCTTTCCAAGTATTTTTTCGTTTTGCCACAAGGCTGCACTAAATTTTGTTTTGATCAATCCTGGGCAAATAGCATTGACACGAACGCCGTGTTTTCCCCATTCTTTTGCCTGATTTTTTGACAACATTAAAATGGCTGCTTTGCTGGTACTGTAAATTCCTAAACCGAATCCTGGGGTCAATGCTTCTACGGAAGCTATATTGATAATGCTTCCCTTTTTATGGGCTTTCAAATGCGGCAATACGAGGTTTGACAAACTCCAAGGAGCTTTTACATTGACCTCCATGATTTTATCAAAAATTGCTGTATCTACCTCTTCTATAGGTCCGAAAACGGGATTGATTGCGGCATTGTTTACTAAAATATCAATGCGTCCAAATGCCTCCATTGTTTTTGCTACCAGGTTTTCTCGTTGGTCAGCTTTCCCGATATGGCAAGCAATTCCGATAGCTTTCAATCCGGCTGCTTTAAATTCATCGGCAACAGCATCGCAAGCTTCTTGACTTCTACTTGAAACCACTACCTGGGCACCATTTTCTGCAAAACCTTTGGCAATTGCTTTTCCAATTCCCTTACTCGATCCTGTGATAACGGCTACTTTTCCTTCTAAATTAAATTGTTTTGAAATGGATGTCATTATAGAATGTATTCTTTGTCATGTTTAATTGTCAATACTTCATCACTCATTAATGAAGTTGCTAACGAGCTTGTTTTTGGAAGTTCATATTTGAAATAAAACTTCATGGTATGAATTTTACTTTCATAGAAATTTAGATCATACTTTAAATCTCCAGACGCTAGAGTTTCTTTTGCGTTCACTCCCATTTCTAACCACAACCAACTTAAGACCACCAAACTCATATATTCCATGAATAAATTGGCATCCGATAAATAGCGTTCATAATCTCCTTTCATTGCAAAAGGCATTAATTTTTGTAGTATTTCTTGTGACAATTTCAACGTACTTGCTAATTCTTTTGCATAGGGCGCTAATTCTGGATGTTGAGATGCTAGTGTAATTGTTTGCATCATTTCTGCGGCTAACAATTCTAGCGCTTTCCCGTTTTGTAAGGTTACTTTTCTTCCTAATAAATCTTGCGATTGAATTCCGGTTGTTCCTTCATATAAGGCAGAAATTCGAATGTCTCTATAATATTGTTGTAATGTAAAATCGGTACAAAAACCATAGCCTCCTAAAACTTGCAATCCGTTATTTACGGATACTGAACCTGCTTCTGATGGAAAGGTTTTTACGATTGGGATGATCATCTCTAGCAATAAATCATATTTTTCTTTTTCTTCTTTGTCTGTAGAAGCGTGAATAATATCATGGTATTTAGAAGCTAATAAAACCAAACTTAAAGATCCTTCAGCAATGGCTTTTTGCAACAATAACATTCTTCTTACATCGGGATGCTCGATTATTAAACTTTGTTTTTCTGTTGGATTCTTCTTTCCTGTGCTTGTTAATTTTCTTCCTTGTGGTCTTTCATTCGCATACTGCAAAGAGGTCCTGTAGGCGGCCATTGTAATGGCTGCAGCACCTCTACCTACTGCAATTCTAGCCGCATTCATCATTAAAAACATTTGCGCCAACCCTTTGTTTTCTTCACCAACAAGCCAACCTCTACAGTCATCTGTATCGCCAAAGCCTAGATGCGTGGTACAATATCCTCGTTGTCCCATTTTCTGAAAATCAGCAACGGTCATGACGTCGTTGTATTCCAGAGTCCCATCTCCCTTGGGTCTGTTTTTAGGAACTACAAATAACGAAATTCCTTTGGTTCCTTGGGGCGCTCCTTCTATTCTTGCCAACACCAAATGCACAATATTATCTGCATATTGATGGTCTCCTCCTGAAATAAAGATCTTCTGTCCCGATATTTTATAAAAACCTTCGGTTGTTGGGGTTGCTTTAGTAACAATGTCCGACAAAGAACTTCCTGCTTGGGGCTCTGTTAAACACATGGTTCCTCCCCAAGCACCAGAAAGCATGTTTGGAACATAGGTTTCATTTAGGGTTTTGTTACCAAATTCAATAATTAATTCTGCAGCTCCTTGGGTTAAACCTACATAGCCTGGAAGGTGGTTGTTGGCAGCATCCATAATATAAACGGCTGCTTGATGAGCTATGAAAGGGATTTGCATTCCGCCAGCATCATAATCAAAAGAAGCAGAAATGATTCCTAATTCCCCTCCTTTTTTCATCATGACATCTACTTGCTTGTGAACCATAACGGTTCCATCTTTATGGTGGGCAGGAGTTTCATCCATTTCTTTCAAATATGGATATAACTCTCTATCAGAAAATTCTTTGACAGAGTCAATGAACAAATCTAAAGACTCCATGTCATGGTCTTCAAATCGTTCTCTTGTCAGTAAGTCTTCTAATTTCCGAACATCATAAAGTATATATTTTAAAGTGTCTAAGTCAATATACTTTTTCGGCATTTTTTGGAAGTTTTATAATTGATTTTTAATTTTATTCAGTGCTGATTTCACTGCTTCTAATCTACTAATAATTTCATGATTTTTGACGATTTCATCTGGATTCTTCTTTAGCTTCTGTTTGGCGCCTTCTAATGTAAAACCACGTTCTTTTACCAAATTAAAGATTAGCTTGAAATTCTGGATATCTTCTTGGGTAAAAAGCCGATTGCCTTTCGCGTTTTTTTTTGGTTTGATAATGGTAAATTCTTTTTCCCAAAAACGAATTAAAGAGGTGTTTACATCAAATGCCTTGGCAACTTCACCAATTTTATAATATCTTTTCTCTGGTAATTCTATGTGCATGAAATTGAATTAATCGAATGACTGTCCTTCTTCTGAAGATTGTTGAATGGCTAAAAATTCTTCGGGAGTTAAATCACCATAATAAAAACTGATTGGATTCAAAGCTTTACCATTTTTATGCACCTCATAATGCAAGTGAGGTGCCACAGACAATCCAGTACTTCCAACATATCCGATAATATCTCCTCTTCGGACTTGCTGCCCGCGTCTCACTACCATTTTGCTCATGTGTGCATAAATGGATTTGTATCCATAACCATGGTCAATATAAACAACCTTACCAAAGGTGCTACTTCTTTGGGCTCTGTATATTTTCCCATTTCCGGAAGCATAAATAGGGGTTCCTCTTGGTGCAGTAAAATCCATTCCTTTATGAAGTTTCCGGATTTTTAAAATCGGATGCATTCTCATTTTATAACCCGATGCAACATAAAAAGAACCTTTTTTTATGGGCAACACTGCTGGAATTGATGCCAACATTTTTTCTTTTTCTTTTGCCAATGAGACGATTTCGTCTAAGGACTGAGACTGAACGGCGATTTGTTTGGATAATATATCTACATTTTTTGTAAGCCCTTTGATCATCTCAGAATTATCAAAACCATCTAACGCTTTGTATCTATTGACCCCACCAAAACCTGCTTTTCGTACATCGTTAGATATTGGGTCTGCTTCAAAATAAGTACGGTAAATATTATTATCTCTTTCTTGAAGTTGCCCTAAAATGGTCGCACTTTCTTCAAGTCGCTTATTGATTAATGTATAATGCAGTTTTAAATTCTCAAGCTCATCTTTATCTGCCCGATGTGCTGGCGTTATAATCACTTGGCTTAATCCTACAAAACCAATAAACATCACCAATGATGCGCCCAGAATAAAAAAAATGGAGCGCTTTAAGTAATCACTTTTTTTCTTCTCTATTTTTCTGTAAGACAAGGTGTCTGCATCATAAAAATATTTTACTTTTGCCATAATTTTAAATGTACTATTTTTGTTTTTTAAACTGATTTTCGAAAAGAAAACTTTTCAAATTTACAAAATTTTTACAACTCCTTTTTTAAGTTGTTATATTTAAAAAAAAATGAATCTAATTCCTTCAATCTGAAACCATCCATTTTTATGAAATCTCAAGAAATCCGTGCTCAATTTTTAGATTTTTTTAAAGAAAAATCTCATACAATTGTACCCTCGGCTCCAATGGTTACCAAAGATGACCCAACATTACTTTTTGTGAATTCTGGTATGGCTCCCTTTAAAGAATTTTTCTTAGGCAACGCAAAACCAAAAAGCAATCGACTAGCAGATTCTCAAAAATGTTTGCGTGTTTCTGGAAAACACAATGACCTTGAAGAAGTTGGTTATGATACCTACCACCATACCTTGTTTGAAATGTTAGGGAATTGGTCTTTTGGCGATTATTTTAAAAAAGAAGCCATTTCTTGGGCATGGGAATTGCTAACGGAAATATACAAAATAGATAAAGATATTTTGTATGTCAGTGTTTTTGAAGGAAGTGATGATGCAGACAAGCTTCCTTTAGACCAAGAAGCATATGACTTATGGAAAGAATTGATTCCAGAGAATCAAATTGTAAAAGGAAGTAAAAAGGACAACTTTTGGGAAATGGGCGAACAAGGGCCTTGTGGACCCTGTTCTGAAATTCATGTCGATCTTCGGTCTGAAGAAGAAAAAGCGAAAACGCCAGGCATAGCATTGGTGAACATGGACCATCCGCATGTGGTAGAAATCTGGAACCTTGTTTTTATGCAGTACAACAGAAAAGCAAATGGTCGTTTAGAAAATTTGCCGCACAAACATATTGATACTGGTATGGGATTTGAGCGTTTGTGTATGGCTTTACAAGGCGTAAAATCGAATTATGATACCGATGTTTTTCAACCCATTATCAAGCAGGTAGAAAAAATTACAAACACAATCTATGGTGCAAACCAGCAACAAGATATTGCAATTCGTGTCATTGCAGATCATGTAAGAGCTGTGGCTTTCTCTATTGCCGATGGTCAATTACCAAGCAATACAGGTGCGGGTTATGTAATTCGGAGAATCCTAAGAAGAGCGGTGCGTTATGGATTTACGTTCTTAGATAAAAAAGACCCTTTTATATACCAATTAGTGGCGATACTCTCAGAACAAATGGGAGCTGCTTTCCCTGAGATTTCAGAACAAAAACAGTTGATTGAAAACGTCATTAAAGAAGAAGAAAACTCCTTTTTAAGAACCTTAGACCAAGGATTGATCTTGTTGGACAAAATCATTGAAAATGCCGAGTCTAAAGAAATCGCTGGAGACAAAATTTTTGAACTGTATGATACCTTTGGTTTTCCAGTAGATCTAACAGCATTGATTCTTTCTGAAAAAGGATTTACGCTTGATGAAAAAGGATTTAAAGACGAATTGCAAAAACAAAAAAACAGATCGAAAGCTGCTAGTGAAATGTCTACCGAGGATTGGACCCTTTTAGTTGAAGAAGCTACTGAGGAATTTATTGGATATGATACCTTAAGTGCCGACGTAAAAATTACACGTTACAGAAAGGTCGTTTCTAAAAAAGAGGGGGAAATGTTTCAATTGGTCTTCGATGCAACACCCTTTTATCCAGAAGGAGGTGGACAAGTTGGTGATGTAGGTTTTTTCGAAGATTCACAAGGAAACCAAATTGAAATTTTAGATACCAAAAAAGAAAACAATGTGATCATTCATTTCACAAAAAAATTACCAATAGCCGTCAGGGATACTTTTACAGCAATTGTACATAAAAAAACACGAGAGAATACCACTTGTAACCATACAGCAACCCACCTTTTGCACGAGGCATTAAGAGAAGTTTTGGGCGTTCATGTAGCGCAAAAAGGTTCAGCAGTAAATGCCAACTATTTGCGTTTTGATTTTTCGCACTTTTCGAAAGTAACTGTGGAAGAGCTAAAGACTATTGAAGGGTATGTGAATGCGAAAATAGCCCTAAATCTTCCGTTAGAAGAAAGCAGAAATATTACGATGGAAAAGGCAATCGCAGATGGAGCAATGGCGTTGTTTGGAGAAAAATATGGCGATACCGTTCGTGCTATAAAATTTGGCAATTCGATTGAATTGTGTGGTGGAACACATGTAAAAAACACAGGAGCTATTTGGCATTTTAAAATTAAATCGGAAGTTGCCGTTGCTGCTGGAATTCGACGAATTGAAGCAATTACGAATGAAGCGGTAAAGGATTTTTATGATGAAAACAATGACGCTTTGTTTCAAATAAAAGAATTACTAAACAATGCAAAAGCACCCGTAAAAGCGGTTCAGAAATTACAAGATGAAAATACTGCTTTGCAAAAACAAATAGAACAACTCCTCAAGGACAAAGCGAAAAACGTCTCGGGAGCGGTTATCAATCAACTTCAGGAAATAAACGGCGTACAATTTTTGGCTACTAAAGTAGATTTGGATGCAAACGGAATCAAAACCTTGGCTTTCGATTTAGGTAAAAAACATCCCAATTTGTTTTTAGTATTTGCAAGTGCACCAACGAGTGAAAAAGCAATCTTGACTTGTTATATTTCTAAAGAACTCGTCAACGAACGAGGATACGATGCTGGTAAAGTAGTCCGAGAATTAGGGAAATTTATTCACGGAGGTGGCGGAGGTCAAAATTTCTTTGCAACTGCAGGAGGTAAAAACCCTGGAGGAATACCGCAAGCATTAGAGAGTGCAAAGGAGTATCTAAGTTAAAAAAATGATTTTACAAACAAAAGTAATCATACAAAAAGAAGCGAATAACCCGATTTCTTATGCTTCAAAAATGGTACTTTTAGGCTCTTGTTTTTCGGAAAATATTGGCGCGCAATTAGATCATTTCAAATTTCAAACCGTTCAAAATCCTTATGGAATTTTATTCCATCCTAAAGCAATCAAAACATTGGTTGCTAATGCAATTCACGAAAAAACGTATACTCAAAAAGATTTGGTTTTTCAAAATGAGCGATGGCATTGTTTTGATGCGCATTCGAACCTCAGTGCGCTTGTAAAAAAGAATATTTTATCACAACTAAACAAAGCAACTGCTGCAACAAATTTAGCCTTAAAAGAAGCTACTCACCTACTCATTACATTGGGGACATCTTGGGTATATCGAGAAACTGCATCGCATAAAATCGTTGCCAATTGCCATAAGATTCCACAGAAAAATTTTTCTAAAGAAATACTAAGCGTTCAGGAAGTTACTGAAACATTGTCAGAAATTATTGCATTGATTCGATCGGTAAATACCAAGGTAAATATCATTTTTACGGTGTCCCCTGTCCGTCATTTAAAGGATGGTTTTATCGAAAATACACAAAGCAAATCGCATTTAATTGCAGGAATACAAACCCTGCTTTGCAGCTCCAAGAGCACCAAGTTGCATTATTTTCCAAGCTATGAAATAATGATGGATGAATTGCGTGATTACCGTTTTTATGCAGAGGATCTAATTCATCCAAATACGACTGCAATTCAGTACATGTGGGAGCGTTTTACGACCACTTGGATTGATGAAAAAGCCTCAGAAATGATGCAAGAAATAAACACCATCCAGAAAGGGTTGTCGCACAGACCGTTTGATATAAACAGCATGCAATATCAAAAATTCTTAACGAATTTAAGCTCAAAAATTGCAAAAATAGAAACAGCGTTTCCCTTTATGAAATTTTAAAAATCGTAGCTTATTCGATGATGTACTGATCTACATTTTGCCAAGGCCCACCGTTTATTGCGTCCAAACCATTGCTTACTAAAAACTGTGTAGCTTGCGAACTTCGTGCTCCACTTCTACAAACTGCAATGATTGGTTTGTTCCAAGATCTAATTTCTTCTAGGTGCATAGGTAGCGTTGTTAATACAATGTGCTTTGCTTGCTTTCCATGTGCTTCATCCCATTCTTCGAGAGATCTTACATCTAGAACAACTGCGTCTTTTGCTAAATATTCTTTTACATCCTTTGTTTCTTTTTTCTGACTGAAGATTCCAAATAATCCCATAATAGCTGTTTAATTGTTTTTTGTTTTTATTAATTGTAGCCCATTTTCAATTAACTTTTGAAAAGAGGTATTCTTTTGTAGTTTGAGTAAGTATTTATAGATTTCATCTGAAAAATCACATTTATTTTCAACAGATACTTCATAAATCTCCAAAGGCAAAAGCCAATCTGAAGGATGCTCTTTGATTAGCGTGTCAAAAATATCTTTTAGTGCTTTTGATTGGACTGGAGAAATCGCTCTGATAGCCCTAACTTTCGCATACAATGCGTATAATTTTTCTTCTTTTGCAGTGTAGGTTATTTTTTTTGTTTTTGTTTCTGAAACTTTAGACACATCTTCAAAAGAACTCTGATCTGCTGCACCGGAATAAGCAGAAACTACTTCCTTTCCAATCGCCATATCATAAATTCCCCAACTCGGTTCAAAAAGGATTTGATCTTGATAGGTAACCGTACAATCTATAAAGGAAATTAATAAAATTTTACCCCTTAAATCTCGGGTTCCCGTAATGGCTTTTCCTTGAATTTTTACACCGCTTTCAAATTCTAAATTTATGTATTCGCCTTCATAAATTCCATATGCTTTCAGGTCTCTTGGACTCATATCTTCAATTTGTAGATTGATTCCTTTGAGTTTTCCTATTGGACTTCCAAAACCATTTTTGTGATCTGCCACACCATGGCCAATTAATTCTTTATCTCTTGAAGCGAGTGCGGTTGGCCCTGATGTTTGAAAATAGGCTACTTCATTATTTCTATGCTTTATGACCTTAGTGAAAATTCCTGAAATTTGAATTCCTGTACTCAATTCAATGGTTCCTAAATTTTTAGAATTTATGACTTTTTGAACACCATTCAACCCTCCCGTTCTTAGTGCCATTGTATTTGCAAACTCTTCTAACACCAAACTCAAATAGGCAAAATCTGGAGTCACAAATAATTGTGGCTGTGGTTTTGTAATGTCAAAATTTATGGTTGCTGCTGCAATTGAATAGGGCCTTTTTTCGACCGCATCTTGCATGCACCAATCACTTTCTCCAATTGATGAGAGCAAACCTGCACCATAAATTTTAGGCGCGTCAACAGTACCTATCAATCCATATTCTACCGTCCACCAATGTAAGTTTCTTATTTTTGCCATCTCAGACAACGCTCCCATATTTTCTTGTAAGTATTCAACCTGTTTTTGTGCTGCCACGATCTCTTTTTTTGAGGAATTGGGGTTCTCTTTTAAAATGGACAACAATCGGATTGCTTCGTACATTTCGTAATCCTTTGCGGAGGAAATTGCTTTGCTCCCAATCTCGCCAAATCGTCTTAAATATTCAGCATATTCTGGATTTGCAATGATTGGTGCATGTCCTGCAGCTTCATGAATAATATCGGGTGCGGGTGTGTAAGCAATATGATTGATGGTTCTCATATCTGAGGCTATTACCAGTACATTATAAGCTTGAAATTCCATAAATGCATTGGGAGGTATAAAACCATCCACTGAAACCGCAGCCCAACCAATTTCTTTTAAAATGCGATTCATCCCATCCATTCTTGGTATTTCTTCTACAGAAATACCGGTAGCTTCCAAACCTTTTACATAAGATGCATGTGCCACCTTACTTAAATAATCAATATTCATACGCATTACATACCTCCAAACTGCTTGATTTTGTGGAGTGTATTCCTCATAAGGTTGATTTACAACAAACTTATGCAAATGTTTAGGCAACTTACGGGTAACGTTGTTTAACTCAAAATGAGGCTTCATAAATATCCTTTTACGGCTATGTAAATTTACATCTTTTTTTAAAACTCTATTTCCATATTTAATAGATTTTGTCTTTTTAATTTCTTTAGGAATTATTGAAATAAATGGAACAAATAGGAGGTTAAAAATCTTTTTTTTGTAACATTTTTACAAGGTTTTCTACCTATGTATAACCACTAAATAAATTGAAATGAGTTTTGGAGGTGCTTTATCGGCAATGATTGTAAGCATGAAAGCGAACAAAAGAAGTCGAAATAATACGAAATAAAATTCAACGAGATCTAAAAAAAAAGCACTTACAAAGGTGATCTTCTTATTAGTTACAATCGCATTGTTAATTTACGTTATCGGTTTCGTAGAAAAATAGAAAATCAATAAAAAATCTTTCCTATTTTTACCTTTTAAAATCGTAGAATGAATAAAAAAGTAATCTTGATGATTTTGGATGGATGGGGAATCACACAAGACCCAAAAGTATCCGCCATTTACAATGCAAAAACACCCTATATCAATTCTTTATATACTAAGTACGGACATGCTTCATTGAGAACGGATGGAGAGCATGTTGGACTGCCAGAAGGTCAAATGGGAAATTCTGAAGTAGGACATATGAATTTAGGTGCTGGTAGAATTGTTTATCAAAACCTAGCACGCATTAATAAAGCAGTAAAAGAAAATACACTAGGAAAAGAAAAAGTGCTGTTGGATACTTTTAAGTATGCCAAAGAAAATAATAAAAAAGTTCATTTATTGGGATTGGTTTCTGATGGTGGAATTCACTCTCATATTGATCATTTAAAAGGGATTTTAGACATTGCAAAAGAACAGGAAGTAGCCAACGTATTTGTACATGCTTTTTCTGATGGTCGTGATTGTGATCCGAAATCTGGTGGAAAATTCATCAATGATCTTCAAGAATACATGAAAGAATCTACCGGCGAATTGGCTTCTGTAACAGGTCGCTATTATGCAATGGATAGAGACAATAGATGGGAACGAATCAAAATAGCCTATGATGGTTTGGTTAATGGAAAGGGTACAAAAACCAAAGATGCAGTAGCCACAATTCAAGAAAATTATGAGGCCGGATTGACAGATGAGTTTCACAAACCCATTCTTATTACTGACGAAAAGAATCAACCAAAAGCACAAATTAAAGAAGGCGATGCAGTACTCTTTTTCAATTATAGGACAGACAGAGGTAGAGAATTAACAAATGCACTGTCACAGAATGATTTTCCTGAAGAGGAAATGAAAAAATTGGATTTGTACTTTACCACCATTACCTTGTATGATGAAAGTTTTCAAAACATCAATGTAATTTACAAAAGTGATAATATTAAAAACACTTTAGGGGAAGTTATCTCAAAAGCAGGTAAGAAGCAAATTAGAATTGCTGAAACAGAAAAATACCCTCACGTTACCTTCTTTTTTTCAGGAGGGCAAGAAGCTCCATTTAATGGAGAATCTCGTATTTTAAGAGACTCCCCAAAAGTAGCAACCTATGATCTGCAACCAGAAATGAGTGCCTATGAATTGACAGATGCTTTGTGTGAAGACTTGGAAAAAGCTACCGCAGATTTTGTTTGCTTAAACTTTGCCAATGGTGACATGGTAGGTCATACTGGTATTATGGAAGCTGCAATTAAAGCTTGTGAAACTGTTGACACTTGTGCGAAAAGAGTGATTGAAACAGGATTAAAAAATGGGTATACTACCCTATTGATAGCAGATCATGGAAATTGCGAAACCATGATAAATCCAGATGGAAGTCCAAACACAGCACACACCACAAACCCAGTTCCATTTGTCCTTATTGATGCAGATTTAAAATCAATAAAAAATGGTATCTTGGGCGATATTGCACCAACAATTTTAGATTTAATGGGCATTGAACAACCCATAGAAATGACACAGAAATCACTATTATAATTTTTAAAAAAACACCTATGAAAAAAATACTTTTAATTGCATTCATCGGAATTTTCACCTCTTGTAATTCACAGCAAAAAGCAACAGCAGTAAAAGATCAATCCGGAAACTTAATTGGTATCGCAGACAAAGAGTCTTTCAATCAAGCACCTTTTAAGGCTTGGTTTGATCAGAAATTTAAAACATATACTCCAGATACAGCTACCATTTCCTCTTTAAAAACTGCACTGAAAGGAGTTCGTATTAAAGGATTTATGGGAACCTGGTGTGGCGATAGTAAAAGAGAAACGCCTCGTTTTTACAAAATTTTAGAACTCGCAGATTTTGAAATGAAGGATTTTGAATTGGTAACGGTAAACCGCTCTAAAAAAACACCAGATAACTTACAGGCAGGATTGAATATTTTTAAAGTGCCTACGTTTATCTTTTATAAAGATGGTAAAGAAATAGGACGCTATGTAGAATATGCGAGAGTCTCTTTGGAAAAAGACATTTTAAAAATTGTCTCTGGCTTGCCATACAAACATTCTTACGATCGAAGTAAGTAAACGAAGGTTTGCTAATTATCTTATTTTACTACTGGCATCATTAACCCACAATGATGCCAGTATTTATTGATTCCAAAAGGCTTCAATAAAAAACTATTTTTCCTGTTTTTCAAGGAAAACTTCTTTCTCTTATTTCTTTAAATTAGAGTAACTTTGTACTATAATTTTTTGAAGATGATTATCGTAAAAACAAGAGAAGAAATAGAAATTATGCGCGAGAGTGCTTTGGTAGTTTCCAGAACATTAGGAATGCTTGCTAGCGAAGTAAAACCTGGAGTTACTACATTATACTTAGACAAATTGGCCGAAGATTTCATAAGAGCTGAAGGGGCCATTCCTGGATTTTTGGGCTTGTATGACTTTCCAAATACACTTTGCATGAGTCCCAACGAACAAGTGGTTCATGGAATCCCAAATAAAACGCCTTTAAAAGAAGGAGACATTATCTCTATTGATTGTGGTGCTTTAAAAAATGGTTTTTATGGCGATCATGCATATACGTTTGCTGTGGGTGAAATTGCCGATGAGGTAAAAAAATTATTAGCCGTTACTAAGCAAAGTTTATACGAAGGAATTCGTAATTTTAAAGTGGGAAATCGCGTGGGTGATGTGGGGTATGCAATTCAAAAATATACCGAAGATCATGGTTATGGTGTGGTAAGAGAATTGGTTGGCCATGGACTTGGAAGAACAATGCACGAGGATCCAGAAATGCCAAACTATGGAAAAAGAGGCAGAGGAAAAAAGTTTATGGAGGGAATGGTCGTTGCAATTGAACCGATGACAAACCTTGGAACTCATAAGATCAGACAGCATTCAGATGGCTGGACAATTACTACCTTGGACAACAAACCATCTGCACATTTCGAACATGATGTTGCAATTGTAAATGGCAAGCCGGAATTACTCTCTACCTTTAAATATGTGAATGAAGCCTTAGGAATTGTAAGTACTGAGGAGGAGGAATTTAAACAATAGCCTAATGTTTTTTTGAAACAAATTACAGTCTAGTCACAATGTCTCTATTTAAAATAATCTTAAATTCCATACCAAGACCCTTATTAATAAAGGCGAGTTATTTGGTACGCCCAATACTCAGTTTATATTTAAAAGGAACTCGGTATACAGATCCGATCGATGGAAAAAGTTTTCGGAAACTGCTTCCTTACGGGTACGGAAAACAGCGTAAAAATGCACTTTCTCCCGCTACCTTATCTTTGGAAAGACATCGATTAATGTGGTTATATTTAAGAAATGAAACCTCTTTTTTTACTTCTGAAAAAAAACAAAAAGTATTACACATTGCACCAGAACAATGTTTTTTGGGTCGCTTTAGAAAACAAGAAAACTTGGACTATATCACTTCCGATTTAGCATCGCCCATCGCAGATGTGAAAGCAGATATTTGTAATTTGCCCTTTGAAGATAATGCATTTGATATTGTTTTTTGCAATCATGTTTTAGAACATATTACAGATGATACGAAAGCCATGCAAGAATTGTATCGCGTTTTAAAGCCCAAAGGAATGGGGATATTCCAAATTCCACAAGAGCTCTCAAGAGACAAAACATTTGAAGACGATACCATTACAGATCGGAAAGCGCGTGCAAAAATATTTGGCCAGTATGACCATGTAAGAGTCTATGGTCGAGATTATTTTGACAAGTTACGTAGTGTAGGCTTTAAGGTTGACGAAATAGACTATACGAAGAAAATGGAAGAAAAAGAGCTAGAACGATTTTGCTTAATGAAAGGTGAGATTTTACCTGTGTGCTATAAACCATCATCGTAATTAGAATAACTAGCAAGATTTTGTTGGGCATCTATATAAATTAAAATCGCTTTTATTTCGGGATGCTTCTCTAGAAATATTTTTGTTTTCTCAACACCCATCGCCATAAATGCTGTTGCATAAGCATCCACATCAGCACAGTCTATTGGGGCAATTACAGAAACACTTAACAAATTACTTTCGGTTGCAAAACCTGTTTTAGGATTTATGGTATGTACATACTTTTGACCATTATTTGCAATTCTAAATTTTCGGTAATTTCCAGAGGTAGCCATCGAATTATTCGACAGATTAATGACTGTAAATGCTTCATTGACGTCGGTGATAACTGGGTTTTGAAGTTGAACTCGCCATGGTTTGTCTTTTTTCTTAACTCCTTTTGCTCGGATTTCTCCGCCAATTTCAATCATATAGTTTGCAATCTGTTGTTGGTCTAAAAAGCGAGCAACAACATCAATCCCAAAACCTTTACCAATAGAATTGAAATCCAAGTATATGGCTGGATCTTTTTTGATGACTTTTCGATTGATGACTTGAATTTTATCAAACCCAACCAATTCCATTTGTTTTTGAACTTCCAAAGTATCTAAATTTCGCTTTTCATTTTTAGGTCCAAAACCCCAAGCATTGACCAAATTCCCAACAGTAGGATCAAAATAACCATCTGTTTTTATATGAATTTCTTTCGATTTTTTTAACAATTCTAAAAGAATGGTATCCGCAACAACAGAAGTATCTCCTTTGTTAATTAAGGAAATATCTGAAGAAGGCAAATAGGTAGATATTGACTTATTGACCAAATAAAATAAACTATCAATCGATTTTTGATAGTTGACCGTGGTATTTTGATATACAATTTTATAGGTAGTTCCAAAAACATTCCCTGTTAATGTAAGGCTTGTTGCTTTTGGTTTGGATTCACATGCACAAAGAATGATTAGTAAAAAGGGGACTAGAAAAAAACGTTTCATCTCATTATAATTTTCAATCAAAAATAGTACATAAAATTTTCACAAAATAAAATTTATAGAACTAATTGTAATCGATTTTTGTTAGCTTTGCTACTGAAATTAAATCTTTAGAAAATGAAAAAAATTACCCTACTCCTTTTATCAGGAATTGTATTAAGCGCATGTGTTTCTAAAAAAGATTTTGTTGCTTTACAAACCAAGCATGATAACAAAGCAACACAGCTAGTAGACATCAAAGCCGATTTGCAAAAATGTATCCTTGAAAAAAACAACGAGGATGCAAAAGTAGTAGCATTAGCTGAACAAGTTAAATCATTAAAAGAGGACAAAAAAACAGCTTTAAAACAAGTTGAAAACTTAACTGTTTTAACGCAATCATCTTCGGACAATATTAAAACTGTAATTTCTCAGTTAAGCGAAAAAGATAAGTTTATTAATGGAATTAGAGATGCAATGACGCAGAAAGATTCTATTAACTTGGCAATAAAGTATCATTTAACGAAGAACTTAACTGACGGCATACAAGATGAAGACATTGAAATTAATGTAGAAAAAACAGTTGTTTTTATCTCTATTGCTGATAAACTATTATTTAAAAGCGGAAGCTATAATGTAACTGAAAAGGCCTACACCGTGTTGGAAAAAATTGCAACAGTAATCAACGCACAACCAGAAATGGATGTGATGGTTGAAGGACACACCGACGCAACACCTATCAAAAGAACTATCATTCAAGACAACTGGGATTTATCTGCTTTAAGAGCTACCTCAATTACACGGATTTTACAATATAAATATGGTGTAAAACCAGAAAGATTGTCTGCAACAGGTAGAAGTAGCTATGTACCAGTTGCTGAAAATGACACACCTGCAAATAAAGCCAAAAATAGAAGAACAAAAATTATCATTTTACCAAGATTACAACAGTTCTTTGACTTATTAGAACAGAAGGCGGAGTAATCCTCTTATTTCTTATGCATAAAAAAACCACCTTTTAGGTGGTTTTTTTATTTGAGTTGCTCCTCGGTTGATATTGGATGGCTACTATAAGATTATAATAAAGTCTTCAAAAGCCACATAGTAGGGTTGGTCTTTAAAAACAGGATTTTCTACACTTTCTGCATTGGCAATACCAACGCCTGCAAACCAAACTTTGGCATTTTGTTTTTTAGCATGTTCTTTAAAAGTCTCCATCCACAGCACATCATATACATCTGGGTTTTGAATATTGTTGGTTACTTTTACGAGTACAAAAACAGTTTGTTCTCCTTTTTTGAATAACACAAATTGTGGATGTCTTTTCAGTTTGCTATTAATCGCCTGAAATTCGTATCCCATTTCTTCTAAACGTTTGCCAACTATATTCATGGCAAGATTGTGCAATTCTTGTTGCGTTAATATTTGCATAATTTTACTATATTATACTTTCAAAATTAAAAATGATGATACACACAAATTTTAAACCAATTAGTTTTGTAATAATTTTATTTCTAATCTCTTGCAATAGCTTAAAATTAACTACAAAAAAGCCTACAAATCCACCTCATAAAGAAGGATATACTTTCGGAATTATAAAGCATAAAGATACTGGAAATTGTGGTTGGATAATCTCTGATTCAAAAAATATTAATTATGATCCGATAAATATTAAAGAGGATGAATTTCTACCTTACACTTTTAAAAAAATAAAATATATTTTAAATTCCTACCCTTAAGAATGAAAAATCGTTGTGAAAATGTATTCCCTATAAAACTTATAGAAATTATTCCTTACACGGACTAAAAAAGAACTTGAATGAAAATAATCATAGAAATGAAATTTAGATTATTTCATTAAAAAAACCATTCTTATCAAAAATTTGAAAGGCCGTATTAATTACAGAGATATAATGGTTTGGCCCAACTGCCCCTGATGAATCCGTTGGTTGAGATCCTGAAGCTCCAGTATCAAAAACTAATTCAGGGGTTTTTGAAGGTATTTTATTTCTTAAATGCTTCGATTTTATTGCTAATACATCATCCCCAACCGAAACCTTACCAATTACAACTTCATATCTAGAAGACCTTCCATCTAACATCACCTGATTGGAACTTAAATCCGGCCTTACTAGATTGTTTTTTCTAGAGGCAATTGACGGAACATGCTCAACTTTTGAAGGTACACCTATTGAATAGGGTTTTTGAGCTTCATTTTTTACTTCTTGTGAAAACATTGTTTGCACTAGAATTAATAAAATCCAAAAGATTTTTAAAGTCATTTTTTTTAACATAATTGTGTTTTTTATTAGTATTAAATTAAAAGTAAATTATTAACAATGCATTTTACTGTTTTTAAGTAAAACTATGTTAATTTCAAATTTAAATAAAAAAAAGGGGTTTATAATACACAAATAAATAAATGGGCATATAATAGAATAACTGTTGCTTTGAGGTAATAAGTGGGAATTAAATGATGTTCAAAAAACACCTATTATCCCTTAATCGGATAATAATTTATATTTACTAAGAGCAATTTTTGAATGGAAAGAACTATTTTCAGAATAATTTAATAGGGAGAACAAAAGCGATGGAGATCAAAGCACTCCTGTTGTTTAGAAATAATACTAAATGAATTATTTCTTTTTATTACGCTTATTATAATTTTTGTCACCACGTGTCTTTGGCTTTTTATACTTTTTGGCAATTTCTCTTCGATAGGATCCTCCCAAATTCACTTTACTGTTTTTCTCACTTTTTTCGTGAAATGCAGGACCAGGAACATGCTCTAATACCCTTCTATTTTTTGAGATTCCTTGGTCTTCTTTTGGGCGTTCATCTTCTGTTAATAGGGTCGAAATTTCTACCGTTTCTGGAAGGTCTAAAAGCGGAATTTTAAAATCCATTAAAGTTTCAATAGCTGCTTTGGATGCTTGTTCATCCTTTGTTGAAAATAAAATGCTCTTTCCTTCTTTTTCAGCCCTCCCGGTTCTCCCAATTCGGTGCATGTAGTTCTCTGGAAAATCGGGGGTATCAAAATTGACAACATGCGATATTTTGTCAAAATCTAGTCCTCGCGCCATAACATCTGTGGCTACTAAAATTCGGTTCTTTCCTTCATCAAATTGACGAATAGAGCGGATTCTATAATTTTGAGTTTTATTGGAATGAATTACACAGGTTTCACTTTCAAAGACTTCATCCAAATGTTTGAAGAGTAAATCTGCTGTTCTTTTAAAGGCAACAAATATTAATACTTTGTGAAATGTTTCTTTGTCTTTTAAGAAGTGATTCAACAAATTTACTTTGGTAAAAAAATTGGGAACGTTGAAACTTTCTTGTACAATATTATCTAGTGGAGTCCCACTAACGGCCACCGATATTTTTTCTGGTTTCTTAAAAAAGTCTAAAATTAATGCATCGACATCTTTTGTCATAGTAGCGGAAAACATGATGTTCTGTCTTCTTACGGGCAATAAATCGAAAATATTTAAAAGCTGAAATCGAAACCCTAAATCGAGCATGACATCGACTTCGTCAATGACTAGTTTTTGAATTGTTTTTAACTTTAAAACATTACTAACACCCAAGTCGTACAAACGTCCTGGTGTGGCAACAATAATGTCTTGCCCTTGTGCTATGGATTGTTTTTGTGTGTTGATATTTGCGCCACCATAAACTCCTAAAACACGAAAATTAAGATACTTGGATAGTTTTTCTATTTCATCTACTACTTGTAAAACCAATTCTCTTGTAGGTACTAAAACTAAAACACGAGGATGTCTTGTTTTGATAAACTTCAACTCTCGAAGAATCGGTAACATATAGGCAAATGTCTTCCCCGTTCCTGTTTGAGCAATTCCTACAACATCTTTACCAGATCTTACCACAGGAAAAGATTGCACTTGAATTGGGGTAGGATTTACAAAACCTAAATCATCTATTGCATATTGAAGTTGGTTGGATAAATCTAATGCTTCGAATGTAATCATACTCTTAATTTTGTGCAAAGGTACACTTTCTTAAAATCTTACCTTTCTAAAAGTATGGTTAACTTCTGTTTGTAGCTCGGAAATGTCCTGATGTTGTGATGGGTACCTCCTGCAATAGGTATGAAAGCATTTTTTGAGGATGTATTTAATCGCAATAGTGTTTTTGCGTCTTCATAAGAGGTCGTTTTGTCATGGGTTCCATGAAAAATAGTAATGGGTGAAGAGACCAAAGGAATGGTATGGTTTGTATTGAACTTAAATTTTAGTAAAAACACAGGGGCAAAGGGGAACACAAATTGAACTGCTTTTTTAAGGTTGTAAAAAGGGGCTTCTAAAATCAATTCTTTGGGACTATTTAGAGCGGCAACTTTTGTTGCAAATGTTCCTCCTAAAGAAAAACCATAGACCACTATTTTGTCTTCTGAAAAACTCTTTTTTAGATGGCTATAGGCCAGTAGAGCATCCTCATACATCTGGTCTTCATTGAGATCACCCGTGCTTTTCCCATAGCTTCTATAATCCATAACAAATACTTCATAGGTATCTGCAAGAAAATAATTGACTCTTTCGCCCCATTTTGTGAGGTTTCCTTTATTGCCGTGAAAAAACAAAACCACTCCTTTTGGCACAGGAAGTCGCAAGTGAACTGCATTAATTTCTTGCTGATCACTGGTCGTTAAAAAAACCTCATCAAAAGGAGTTGAGAAATGAAATGGGGTATTTTTGAGCAATCTATGCCCTCTTCTAAATATAAATTTTTCTTGAAAAATATAAAAAATCAGCAAACCAAGAAGCGCTAAAATACTGAAAGAAAAGATACTGTTTAAGAGCATTGAAGTTTCAATTTATTGGCCAATAATAAGTGAATATAAGTCAAAAAACCGACTCATTACTGAATCGGTTTTTTGTACGCTTCTTTTTTATTTGAGGACTATCCTCCAAAATCATCAAAACGGATGTTTTCATCGGGTATTCCAAAATCTTCTCCCATTTTTTGTACTGCTTTGTTCATTAATGGTGGTCCACAGAAATACAATTCCATGTCTTCTGGAGCTTCGTGGTGATCTAAGTAGTTTTCAATTACACAGTTGTGTATAAACCCAACAAAACCATCTCCTTCAGTATCATTAATGTCTTTCTTGACTTTCCAGTTATCTGATTCTAATGGATCTGATAGAGCGATAAAGAATTTAAAATTTGGGAAATCTTTTTCTAAAGCTCTAAAGTGTTCGATATAAAACAATTCTGCTTTGGAACGTCCTCCGTACCAATAAGTTACTTTTCTACCCGTTTTTAAGGTTCTAAATAATTCGTATAAGTGAGAACGCATTGGCGCCATTCCTGCACCTCCCCCAACATAGAGCATTTCTGCTTCTGATTCGTTGATAAAAAATTCACCATAAGGTCCTGAAATAACACATTTGTCTCCTTTTTTCAAACCAAAAATATACGAAGAAGCAACACCTGGGTTTACATCCATCCAGCCACCTTTTGCTCTATCAAAGGGCGGAGTAGCAATACGAACGTTTAACATAATCTCTCTTCCTTCTGCTGGATAAGAGGCCATTGAGTAAGCTCTTTCAATTACCTCCTTATTGGTCATTACTAATGGTCTTAGTTTGAACTTATCCCATTCTGCTTCAAATTTTTCTGGTGTATCGTGCTCTTCAGGATGGGCAGTAATATCCATATCGGCGAACTTTACTTCACAGGGTGGAATTTCTATTTGAATATAGCCTCCTGCCTTGTATCCCATGTCTTCTGGAATTTCAACAACAAATTCTTTAATGAAAGAGGCAACATTGTAATTTCTTACCACAACTGCATCCCATTTCTTAATTCCAAAAATCTCTTCTGGAATGGAAATGTCCATGTCTTGTTTTACTTTAACCTGACAAGCTAATCGAATTCCATGCTTGAGCTCTTTACGAGTAAAGTGTGGCGTTTCTGTAGGTAAGGCTTCTCCTCCACCAGAATTTACGTGACACTCACATTGTACACAAGATCCACCACCACCACAGGCAGATGGCAAAAATATTTTTTCTGCTCCCAAAGTGGTTAAAAGCGTGCTTCCTGAAGCCACTTCAATTTTTCTTTCTCCATTAATGGTCAAAGTTACGGGGCCGGATGGAGATAATTTTTGTTTGACAAATAATAATAACGTTACTAATAATAACACAATAGCTAAAAACGCTGCTACGGTTGCTAATACAGTTCCTGTTGTACCTGCTGCTAATATCATATTACTGGTTGTTTGTATTGGTGTTATCGGCGATTACTTTTGTAATTGCTTCTTTTTTGTCTGTTTTATTTTCTGGTTGTGTTGCTACTTTTGGCGTTTCTTTTTTCGCTTCATCTCCTCCGGTTAACATCCCTCCAAAACTCATAAAACCAATGGCCATTAATCCTGTTATGATAAAGGTAATTCCTAAACCTCTGAGGGCTGGAGGTACACTTGAATAACGGATTTTTTCACGAATGGCAGCAATGGCTAAAATGGCTAAGAACCATCCAATTCCAGATCCAACTCCATAGGTTAATGACAATCCTAAGGTAGGAATCTCACGAGATTGCATGAACAAACTTCCTCCTAATATTGCACAGTTTACTGCAATTAAGGGTAAGAAAATCCCTAGTGAATTGTATAATGACGGGGAAAATTTTTCCACCACAATTTCTACTAACTGCACCATGGTAGCAATGGTTGCAATAAACATAATAAAAGAAAGGAAACTTAAGTCCATTGTATCCGCTCCATCTACTCCGTATGCTGGATCCAACCAAACGAGGGCACCTTCTTGTAAAATATATTGATCTAACAACCAGTTTAAAGGTACGGTTACTGCCAAAACAAAAATGACAGCAGCTCCTAGGCCCACAGCGGTTGATACTTTTTTAGATACAGCAAGGTATGAACACATTCCTAAAAAGGTTGCGAAAACCATGTTGTCTATAAATATCGATTTGAAAAATAATTCTAAATGTTCCATTTTTTTATCGTTTTTAGTACTCAGTATTCAGTATTCAATTCGCATTTGTCTGCAAACTGGAACTACTACTAAGAACTAATTTTAATTTTCTTCTATTAATGATGTATTTCTACTACGTTGGATCCAAATAATAAGACCTACCACGATTAGTGCCATTGGTGATAATAACATAAATCCGTTGTTTTCATATCCATAAGCGTATAAGCCTGACAATTCTCCTGGGATTGGATTTCCTAATACTGGATACCCTAATAAGGTTCCTGCTCCTAAAAGTTCTCTAAAAAACCCAACGATGATTAAAATGACACCATATCCTACCGAATTTCCAATACCATCCAAGAAAGCTCTCCAAGGTCCATTTCCTAAAGCAAAAGCTTCAAAACGCCCCATAATAATACAGTTGGTAATAATCAAACCAACAAAAACAGAGAGTGTCTTACTGAGTTCATATGCAAATGCTTTTAGTACTAAATCTACTATAATTACAAGAGTTGCAACAACGATAAGTTGTACAATAATTCTAATTTTTGATGGAATGATATTTCTCATTAAAGAAATTACCACGTTTCCTAAGCCCAATACAAACAGTACCGAAATTGACATTACAATGGAAGCTTCTAGCTCTGCTGTAATTGCTAAAGCGGAACAAATTCCTAATACTTGAATCGTAATAGGGTTGTTATCCGTTAAAGGATCTTTAAGTAATGCTGCGTCTTTTTTTGATAAAAGTCCCATAATTATTTTTTTAATGTTTTAAAATAAGGCACATACATTGCCAAGTCTTTCTTAATCATGGCAGAAACACCGTCTCCTGTAATAGTAGCACCTGCTATGGCATCTACTTCGTAATCTGTCTTTTCTAAATTCTTTGGGTCATTGTTCCCTTTGGCAACTTTAATCCCCTTAAATTCTCCAGCTTCGTTTAATAAGTGTTCACCAATAAAGTCGTCCATAAAATAACGTTGCTTGATGTTTGCTCCTAAACCTGGCGTTTCTCCTTTGTGATCAAAATAAGCACCTTGTATAATCATGTTTTCATCCATAGCAACATAACCCCAAATGGCATCCCAAAGACCTTTTCCTCGAATGGGTGCCACATAAAGTGTCACTCCCTCTTTATTTTTACCAACAAACAAAGGCAATCTTCTTTGCTTTCCTTGCTTGGCTAAGGTTTGCTCTTTTTTGATATCAATTAGATAGGCATCCGAATTTTCAATTTCATTGCCTCCTTGAACTTCAATTTGCTTTGTGATGTATTCTGAAAATGCAGTTCCTGCTACTTCTGTAGATACAAATGTAGCACTTGTTCCTTCATTTTCGTTGATGCCTAATGCATACAAAATGTTCTGTTGCTTTTCAATTCTCTTGTTCTCGTCAATGTTCGGTTTTAAGGACGAAGCCATAAAAGCCAACAAAGATCCTACAACCAACACCATAATAATGGCGAAAATCATTGTATAGCTATTACTATCTGTTCTCTTACTCATAATTAGGCAGTTTTAACTTTAGTACGTGATAATCTTTTCTTTACATTTCCTTGTACCACATAATGGTCAATGGTTGGAGCGAAGACATTCATTAGCAGAATGGCTAAGAAGACTCCTTCTGGATAGGCAGGATTAAAGACACGGATCATGATGGATATAAAACCAATTAAGAAACCGTAAATCCATTTTCCTTTATTTGTTTGTGACCCAGTTACCGGATCTGTAGCCATAAATACGGCTCCAAATGCCAAACCTCCAATGATTAAATGTTCATACCAAACAGTACTCATTAAACCATAGAACTTGCTTGAGTATGTGATGATGTCTGCGGCAACAATTTGATTGAAAATGAAACCCATTACTGCTGCTCCAATAAAAGTGGAAACAATAATTCTCCAACTTCCAATTTTAGTAAAAATTAGGATGGCAGCACCTACCAATATTAAGAAAGCAGATGTTTCACCAACAGATCCTGGAATAAAACCAAAAAAGGCTTCCCATAAATCATAGTTTGCTGGCTGATTTTGTGCATAGGTTCCCAACATGGTTTCTCCAGAAATTGCATCTGCAGTTCCTGTTCTGTTTACGGCATCGTATACCCAAACTTTATCTCCAGACATCCAAGTTGGATAGGCAAAAAATAAAAAGGCTCTAATAGTTAAAGCAGGGTTTAAGATATTCATTCCTGTTCCACCGAAAACTTCTTTTCCAATGACCACACCAAAAATAACGGCTATAGACAACATCCACAATGGAGTGTCTACAGGAACAATTAATGGGACTAACATTCCGGTTACTAAGTATCCTTCTTCTACTTCGTGTCCTTTTATAACTGCGAAAATAAACTCCACTAAAAGCCCAACTCCATATGAAACGATTACTAAAGGCAATACTTTTATTATCCCGATCCAGAAATTGTCCATTGTTAAAAAGGAACCCAATACGGAAAATTCTGAGGTAATTCCTTTCGCTACATCAATCGCTGCATAATGTTGATACCCTGCATTGAACATTCCAAAAAGTAAACATGGAATTAATGCCATGATGACAATATTCATTGTACGTTTTAAATCATCTGCTGCTTTGATATGAGTTCCTCCGTGAGTCACTTCATTTGGTAAATATAAAAAGGTATGGATAGCGTTGAACGCTGGTGCCATTTTGGTTCCTTTATATTTCTCTTTTAAAGTATGTAAGTTTTGTTTTAAGCCCATAATCTTATCCTAATTCTTCTCTCATTAAATCTAAACCTTCACGAATGATTTTTTGGTGAGGTTGTTTAGATACACATATAAATTCTGTTAATGCAAAATCTTCTGGGGCTACTTCGTAGGCGCCCAAAGCTTCCATTTCATCTAAATCTTTATACATACACGCTTTTAGTAACTGCATTGGATACAGGTCTAAAGGAAACACTTTTTCATAAGATCCGGTTACTACAAATGCTCTGTGTTCTCCGTTGGTGTTGGTATTTAAATCGTATTTCTTATTGGGGGTTAACCAAGAAAAGGTCAAAGCTCTTGAAGTCGATATTTTATTGAATACCGGTTTGTTCCAACCAAAGAATTCGTAATCATCTCCTTCTGGTATTGCGGTTATTTGATTGTCGTAGTACCCAACAAAACCTTCTTCTTCTACTTGGCTGCCAGACAATACGTTACCACTAATGATTCTCGTATTATCGTTGTTTAAATTCCCTTTAACTAGCGGTGCAATTTGCGCTCCGGCAGTTGCTGTAACATAATGTGGTTTGCTGAACTGTGAACCCGTTAAGGCTAGAGTTCTTGTTATATTGAACTTTCCTGTCAACAACAACTCCCCAATAACAAGAAGATCTTGTGGCGTTATTACCCAAACTACTTCTCCTTTGTTAATAGGATCTATATGTGCAATTTGTGTTCCAACATTCCCAATTGGGTGAGGTCCTGAAACTTTATGAAGTTCAATTCCTTCTAGGTTCGAAAACGACGAGTTTGCATTTTTACCAACAGAAACATGAAGTTTCCCTTTGGTTAATTTACCCACTGCTGTTAAAGCGGCTTGCAACTCGGCTTCTTTCCCTTTTAAAGTGTACTCAAAATCGGCTGCCAATGGTGCACTTGCATACGCAGATATAAAAATTGCTTTTGGAGCTTGATTTGGATTGGCAACCACATCATAGGGACGCTGTTTTACAAATGGCCAACAACCAGAAGCTAACAAATGATTTTTCACCTCTTCTGCAGACATACTCGCTGCATCTTTAGTACCAAAATCTTTAAATTCTTGTGTTGCGTTTGCGGCAATATTGATTGCTAAAACTTTTCTTCTTTCTCCGCGAATAACCTTGGTAACTTTTCCACTTACTGGACTTGGAAATAAAATACGTTCATCACTCTTAGAATAAAAAAGTGGTTCTCCGGCCTTTACTTCTGCTCCTTCTTTGGCAATAAGTTTAACGGTTATTCCGTGAAAATCTGATGGCTTTATTGCATAAAAACCCCCTGTAGCAAGTTGCGTGGTTGTTTGTTCTGCTTCGCCTACAAGACGAATATTTAAGCCTTTCTTTATACGGATGTCTTTTGACATAGGTTTTTGTTAATTTTATTTATCTAAAAAAATCATGCAAATTTAAAGGTTTTACGGCTTATTTTTGATACGATTCACACTATATATTTATTAATATTATTATTTATACTGATTCTAAATAATAAAACAGCACAGAAGAAAAATATTTTTTTACGAGGTATAGCGTTCCTAGAATAAACCACGAGTTTCTTTTTATTACTTAAAAAAAAAGGAACAATATTTGTGCCAATTCATTGAATATAAAATTTCTATTTTTGATAAAATTATTAATCCCAATTATGAAGTTAAAAATAAGTTACTTTTTTTTATTGATTGCAACATCGCTTCATGCACAACAAATAAAATCGATTCAATTAAGACCCTTACAAGAAAAGGTTTTTACGTCGATTGTACCCTTGGGAAACGTTTTAGAATTGTCTTTTGATGACCTAGATGCCGATGGCAAAAGCTATCAATATAAAATCGAACACATGACCAGTGACTGGAATAAAAGCAGGATGCTAACCAGTCAATACATTGATGGTTTTGATCAAAATACCATTTTAGAGGTTACAAACTCCTTCAACACTTTACAAAACTACACCCATTATCGTGTGCAAATTCCAAACACAAATTCAATCATTACAAAAAGTGGAAACTACTTGCTATCTATTCTGAATGATGATGATGAACTCATTTTTTCGAGAAGGTTTGTACTCTATGAACGGGAGGCTATAGTTGGGGTATCAGTAGAAAGAAGTCGAAATACAAGGACCTCCAACACACAACAAACCATTCAGTTTTCTGTCAATCACCCAACTTTACAAATTAACAACCCGAGACAAGAAATTAAAGTTGTGATCCTAAAAAACGAGAATTGGAAGGAAAAGATCACCAATTTACAGCCCACCTTCTTCAAAGCAAACCAACTCTTATACACCTATACCAACAAAACAAATTTTTGGGGAGATAATGAGTATTATAATTTCGATACCAAGTTTCTTAGAAATAGAAGCTTAGGAATTCAACTGGTAGAAAAAAAAGACGTTTACCATCTTTACCTCTACCCGCAGAATTACAATAAATATAAAAAATACACCTATTTTCCAGACATTAATGGCCAATTTGTAATACGAACTTTAGAAGCGAATGATGCAGAAACAGAAGCAGATTACGCAATGATGCATTTTTCACTGAATACCAATCAACCTTTTAGCGGTAAAGAAGTTTATGTGTATGGCGCGTTTAATAATTTTGAATTAACTCCTGAAAACAAAATGGCTTTTGATCCAGAAAAAAGGATGTACAGAACAAACTTTCTTTTAAAGCAGGGTTTTTACAATTATAGCTTCGCCACAGTTGATGAAGACAATAGGGTAAATTTAAGGACTATTAATGGGTCCTTTTATGAAACAGAAAATCAATATACTGTGCTGGTGTACTATCAATCTTTTGGGGACCTATATGAGAGAGTGATTGGTGTGGGAACTGGTTTTCTTGATCAAAATAGATAGTTTAAATAATGTTGTTATTTTGAAGCAAATGAACTATATTTACTTCAATGGAAACGCAAATCACAAAGGGCATTAAAATCTCTGTTCAAACTACTTTTAAGCGTACGAGTAGGAGTAATCATACTTTATACTATGCATTTTCCTATGCAATCACTATCGAAAATAGATCCAATGAAACGGTGCAACTTACAGATCGTTATTGGGAAATTTTTGACAGTTTAAATCAAATAGAAATTGTAGCTGGAGAAGGCGTTGTTGGACAAAGTCCGATACTAAAACCCAGCGAAAAATATACGTACACATCGGGGTGTTTTTTGACTTCTAACCTGGGTGCTATGAAAGGGTTTTACTCCATGACAAATCTAGTTACTTTTGAGCAATTTAAAGTGATGATCCCCACGTTTCAACTTACAAATCCGTTACTTTTAAATTAAAAAAACAAATCAAAGTGTGTTCGCTTAAAAGGATTTGCAGGTCTCAATTATAAAACCCATTTTTCTTTTTGCATTGTACTAAAAAACAATCGTTTTCTTTGAAGTTTTACCTTTTAAAAGATCATTATAAATAAGGCAAATATCTTCTTCTTTTTTAACAGAGGTAATACTTACCGTTTCTACAAAATTACGCTTCATTTTTAAAGAAGTTTCTGGAGTTCCTTTGTTTGTTGATGTTTGGAAGTTTATAATTTCTTGTTGTTGAAAGGTTTTATTTTCTGACAACCAATCTGCAAACCAAGCACGCCTTGATGCTTTCATTTCTGAAGTGTACAAGGTAGAGGAAGACCATATTTTTGGCGCTTGAGCAAGTTCTGTAAAGTGTTTTGTAACCCCATCCCAAACCAATTCATAGGTTGCTAAAGAGTTTTTCCAGTCTACCAAAACCAAGGTAAACGGCTCTATATTATCAAATATAAAATTTTCTATACATGTCACTGAATTTTCAGCTGATAGAATTTTTTTAACAATCAAACCCCTACTCATTGCATAGGGTCCTTTTCGTTCGTGAATTTCGAAACCACCATTCAACAAACAAACCAATCTATTTTTCTCACTCAGACCAATCCAAGTTCCGCCAGCCAACTCGTCTTTAGGGTACACCAGTGCAACTCCCTGCTTGTCATATTTTTTGGGTGCAATCGTTTTTCGCATGGGACTTTCATCACGGTTGGATGTTAATATAAATTGATTATTTCCTATGGGAAGATAGGTAACTGTACACATTTTTTTAAATTTCTTTTTTAAAGCATCAACAAATATACCTTGTGATTAAATATTGTAACTTTGTTGTCAAAATTAATAGAATAAAATTTAAATACACATAAAATGGGAAGAGGATTTTTTAATGTACCTAAAGCAGTCAACGAACCCGTAAAAGAGTACGCTCCAGGATCTCCAGAGCGAGCAGAAGTATTGGCTACTTATAAGGAAATGTTTCACAGCAATATGGATGTGCCAATGCATATTAATGGGGAAGAGGTGAGAACAGGAAATACAAAAAATATTACACCGCCTCATGACCATCAACATGTTGTTGGACACTACCACACCGCAAACAAATCGCATGTAGACGCTGCAATCTCAACAGCTTTAGCAGCCAGAGAAGCTTGGTCAAATGTAAGTTGGACGGAACGTGCTACGATCTTTTTAAAGGCGGCAGAATTATTGGCCGGTCCTTACAGAGCAAGAATGAATGCTGCAACCATGATTGCACAATCTAAAAACGTATATCAAGCAGAAATTGATGCCGCTTGTGAAATGATTGATTTCTTCCGTTTTAATGTTCAATACATGACCGACATCTTTAAAGATCAGCCTGCTTCGGCTCCAGGAATTTGGAACCGTGTAGAGTACCGCCCTTTAGAGGGATTTGTATATGCAATTTCTCCTTTTAACTTTACCTCTATTGCAGCCAACTTACCTGCCGCAGCAGCTTTAATGGGGAATGTTGTCGTTTGGAAACCTTCAGATCACCAGGCCTATTCCGCACAAGTAATTGTAGAGATGTTTAAAGAAGCTGGTTTGCCAGATGGTGTTATCAATGTAATTTATGGAGACCCTGTAATGATTTCTGATACCGTATTGGACTCTCCAGATTTTTCTGGACTGCACTTTACCGGTTCAACTCATGTATTCAAAAACCTGTGGAAACAAATCGGTAACAATATTCACACCTATAAAACTTACCCAAGAATTGTTGGAGAAACCGGTGGGAAAGATTTTATATGGGCACACAATTCTTCAAATCCCCTACAAGTTGCTACTGCAATTACAAGAGGGGCTTTTGAATATCAAGGCCAAAAATGTTCTGCAGCATCTCGTGCCTACATCCCTGCTTCTATGTGGGAGGATGTAAAAGGGCATTTAATAACACAAGCAAATGACATTAAAATGGGTTCTCCAGAAGATCCCTCTAATTTTGTAAATGCCGTAATTCACGAAGCTTCTTTTGATAAAATCGCACATTTTATTGACGCAGCGAAAGCAGACAAAGATGCGGATGTAATTATTGGTGGTGGACACGACAAATCTGTTGGCTACTTTATTGAACCTACGGTTATCGTAGCAAAGTCGCCAACCTATGCAACCATGACGACAGAACTATTTGGTCCAGTAATGACCATCTTTGTTTATGAAGATGCGGAATGGGAAGCTTCTTTAAAATTAGTCGATGAGTCTACGGAATTTGCGCTTACCGGTGCTATTTTCTCTACCGACAGATACATTGTAGAAAAAGCATCAAAAGCATTGGAAAATGCAGCTGGAAACTTCTATATTAATGACAAACCAACAGGAGCTGTTGTTGGACAACAACCTTTTGGAGGCGGAAGAGCTTCAGGAACAAATGACAAAGCAGGGTCTGCACAAAATTTATTGCGTTGGACTTCGGTTCGATTGATAAAAGAAACCCTTGTAAGCCCAACAGATTATAAATATGCTTTCTTAGGAGCATAAGAATGCAATTCATATTTTAAAAAGCCACATCAAAATTTGATGTGGCTTTTTTATTTTGATTCATTTTAAGAGCCAATAAATATTTAATTAATATTTTTTATCCCCAACTTTAGTAATTACATTTGGATAATTAAACTTATAAATAAATTTCAAATGACTAAAAAAACCTTATCTCAACTATTACTAGTTGCATTCGTTTTTGGTTTCTCTCTTGATGCAGATGCACAATTCTGGAAAAAGAAAAAACCGGCTGTTAAAACGACCCCGAAACCCAAGCCAAAACCAAAAAAGGGGGCGATTCAACCCTATGGAAAAGTAGTGACTAAAAAGCATAAAACAGACGAAGGTTTATTCAAAGTACACACAAAAGACGAGACCTATTTATTCGAAATCCCAGATTCTCTCTTAAAAAGAGAGATGTTAATGGTCACTAGAATTGCCAAAACAGCTTCTGGAATTGGATTTGGTGGTGGAAAAACCAACACACAAGTGTTGCGTTGGGAAAAGAAAAACAAACAAATTTTACTAAAAGTCGTTTCTTATGATGTGGTTGCCGATACGATCTTACCAGTTCATGAAGCGGTTGTAAATTCAAATTTGGAACCTATTTTATTTTCATTTCCAATAAAAGCATTTAGCAAAGATTCAACTGCTTCAGTAATTGATGCAACATCACTCTTTACAACAGATGTAAAGCCGCTTGGTTTTCCTGCTCGAAGAAGAAAATCATATCAAATTACAAGAATGGACAAAAGCCGTTCTTATGTAGAGAGAGTGAGCAGCTACCCACAAAACATCGAAGTAAGGCATGTAAAAACCTATTTTGCCAACAAAGCACCCTCAAACAGTGCTTTGGGATCCATTACCTTAGAAATGAGTAACTCGATGATATTACTTCCAAAAGTACCCATGAAACGTCGTTATTTTGACGAACGTGTTGGATGGTTTGCTAGAGGGCAAACAGATTATGGGTTGGATGCTCAAAAAAGTAAAAAAGTAACCTATTTAGATCGCTGGAGACTGGAAGTAAAAGACGAAGATCTAGAAAAATTCAATCGCGGTGAATTGGTAGAACCAAAAAAACAGATTGTATATTATATAGATAGAGCAACGCCAGAAGAGTGGGTTCCTTATATCAAACAAGGAATTAACGATTGGCAAGTTGCTTTCGAAGCGGCAGGATTTAAAAATGCCATTGTTGCAAAAACACCTCCTACCAAAGAAGAAGACCCAGAATGGTCTCCAGAAGATGTTCGCTATTCAGTAGTGCGGTACCTCGCATCTCCAATACCCAATGCAAACGGGCCCCACGTAAGTGACCCTCGTTCCGGAGAAATCTTAGAATCAGACATCAACTGGTACCACAATGTAATGACCTTATTACACAACTGGTATTTCATTCAAACTGCGGCCATCAATCCAGGTGCTCGTAGCAATGAATTTAAAACAGAAACAATGGGGCGTTTGATTCAATTTGTTTCTTCTCATGAAGTTGGACATACTTTAGGATTGCCTCATAATATGGGGAGTTCTGTGGCATACCCAGTAGATTCTTTACGATCAGCTTCCTTTACTGCAAAGTACGGAACCGCACCTTCTATTATGGACTATGCGCGTTTTAATTATGTTGCCCAACCCGAAGACAAAGGCGTTGCCTTAATGCCTAACATTGGTGTCTATGATAAATATGCAATTTCTTGGGGATACAGACCTATTTTAGACAAAGCAGCCAAAGAAGAAAAAGAAACTTTAGATGGTTGGATCATGGCACATGTTGGAGATCCAATGTATCGATTTGGACACCAACAAGCAGGTGGCGTTGTAGATCCTAGTTCTCAAACAGAGGATTTAGGAGACAACGCAATGAAAGCTTCGGCATATGGTATTAAAAACCTCAAAAGAATTTTACCAAACTTAGAAGAATGGACTTCAGAAAAAGGGGAAAACTACAGTGAATTGTCTACAATGTACGGACAACTATTAAGTCAGTTTAATCGTTACATGGGGCACGTAAGCGCCAACATTGGTGGTGTGTATGAATACTATAAAACAACAGACCAAGAAGGAGCGGTCTACGCTCATGTAGACAAAGCAACTCAAAAAGAAGCATTGAAATTTGTGATTGATGAATTGTTTAAAACACCGAAATGGATGTTGGATAAAAACATTTTCAGCAAAACTGAATTTTCTGGCTCGGTAGAAAGAGTACGTGGTTTGCAAGCAAGAACCTTGAACAATATCTTAGATGCAGGTAGAATGGCACGAATGATCGAAAATGAAACCATGAATGGCTCGAAAGCATATTCATTGGTAAGCATGATGCGTGACTTACGTAGCGGTGTGTGGACAGAATTATACAACGGAAGAAGCACAGACACTTACAGAAGAAATCTACAGAGAGCCCATTTAGATCGCTTAGACTTTTTATTAAACAAAGCGAAAAATCAAAGAGGGGCAAATGCAGGCTACTTTAAACAAAGTGGTATTAATGTAAATCAATCAGATATCAAATCTGTTGCAAGAGGCGAACTGAAACGTTTAAGACGGGATGCAAGAGCTGCAGCTAACAAAGCTCCAAATACCATTACACGCTACCACTACCAAGATGTAGCGGATAGAATTGGTATGATATTAGATCCTAAATAAAGGAATTAAAATTCCTATTGAACAAAAAACCCGTTAGAAATTCTAACGGGTTTTTTTATTACTTAATGGTGCGCATCATGTTGCTGCTCCACTTTTTTTCGAAGTTTCATTTTGCATACTGGGCAGGTGCCTTTTTTCTCGTAGGTCTTTTCTTCCTCACATTTCATGGGGCATTGGTACTTTATTTTTTCTGCATGCAAATGTTCCTTCTCCTGCACTTTGTCGTGTTCTTTCTTTGCCGAGGTTTTACAAGAGGTAATTAAAATACCGAATATAAAAATAATCGCTAAAGTGAATAGTCTTTTTTTCATTGTTATTCTTTTATTGTTTCTTTTCTTGTTTTTTTAAGCTTCCCTCATGATCTAATACAATTTCTTCATCACGATACTTACAACATGGATGAACCGAATTGTAAGCCTCATCGGTAGCTTTAATTCCTTTTACATCATGACCAACTTTTAAAATATTTTTCTGAATCGTTGTTACCGCTGTCTTACGCTCGTCAACAATTAGGTTTAATTGGTGTGTTTTGATGTCCCAAAGCGCAAATTTTACGCCTTTGGTTTTCAAAGCAGCGGTTTCAATTCGCTTTTTACACATGCCGCAAATACCATCTACTTCAAAAGCAACTTTTGCATTTTTATTCTTTTTTACTTCTTGTGCTTGTGCTGATATTCCAATCAACATAAAACTGAACAATACGATAATTTTTTTCATTTGATAGTTATTTAATTTTAAATCGCAATCCTACATACACCATACGCCCAAAAACAGGAGCATACACAATGGTAGTGTCAAAGTACTCCCCAAAAGGAGAATCACTCGCTAAAATAGGATTTTTTTGTTGAACATTCGTTATGTTTTCACCTCCGAAATAGATTTCAAGTTTTTTGGAAAACACTCTTGTTATTTGTGTATTCAATAATTGAAAGGAATCTGAAAACGCTGGTAATTGATATTGAATTGGATTGGTGCTTGTATCTGGCAAACGCTGTTTTCCAATACTATTAAAAGTAAGGTCGACTTTCCATTGCGCGCCATTGTCTTTTGCAAATGTTTCATAAGACAAGTTTGCGAAAAATCTATTTTTTGGTTGCAAAGGTTTCTGCAAAGTTCCTTTTTTATAATCCGTTGCAATATCGAAATACTTATAGGCTGTTCTTAATGTTAAACTTTCTGCAAAATCGTAATTCAATTCTAACTGAAAACTATTCGCAATGCTTTTGCCTTCTAAATCGTAAAAAGAAATCGCTTGAGGATCTTCCCAATCTACAACTACTTGGTTGCTAAAATCCGTTCTATAGAAATCAAAAGTAAGGTCTCCTTTCTTATCAAAAAGATTGAATTTTTGCAGGTATGAAATCCCATAATTCCAAGCAATTTCTGGGTTCAATCCGTAAATAGCACCGTCCGTATTGTCAATATTAATTTGACGTGTACTTGCAAACAATTGCTGATTTTCTGCAAAAATATTTGCACTTCGCTTTCCCCTCCCTGCCGATGCTCTAAAAACACCTTTTCCCCATGGAGTATACCGTAGATGCAAACGCGGTGTTAAAAAAGTACCCAATAGATTGTGGGTATCTATTCGCAAACCAGCGGTCATACTAAAATCTTCTAAATTATCAAAAGCATATTCAAAAAAAGCACCTATTGAGTTTTCTTTTCGATCATAATTGGACGCATTGACCAACTCATCATAGCTGTCGTAGGTGAAATTAATCCCTGTTTTGAACTTACTTCTTGTATCTCCAATGATCGAATTGAATAAAAAATTAGAGTACATGCTTTGGTGCTGAATGTCATATCGATTCACTCCAAAATAAGAATCTTGTTGGTGATTGCTGTAGGCCAATTGAAATCCGAAACTTTGGTAAGGCATTTCTGGAAACACATAGCCTAATTTTGCAGAGGTTTCAAAACGTTTGGTATCAATTTCACTTCCCCAGACTTCGTTACCCGTTAGTGCAGTGAAACCTAGACTTCGTTGATCTGTTTCTGGATTAAAATTAATTTCACCCGTTTGCTTTTCATCGTTTAAAAAACGAACATTTATAAAACTCACCCATCCTTTTTCTGCATCGGTATACTGCCAGCGGTTCATTACATTTATCTGATTCGCCAACGGCGCATCTAAAAAATTATCTTTATTCTTATCAAACTTCTGTCCTCTGTAATTCCCATGCACATACAATCCAGTTTGCCATTTCTCTGAAATACGCTCATTAAAGTGCATGTTCAATTCTAACCGACCGTTCACAGAACTGTAGGCATTTAAAAAGAATTCATTATCCGAAAAAGGTTTGACCAATTCTGCATTTATTTGCCCAGAAATACTTTCATACCCATTCACAACACTCCCAGCTCCTTTGGTGATTTGAATACTCTCTACCCAAGTTCCTGGGGTAAATGTCATCCCAAAAGCTTGTGCTGCTCCTCGAATGGATGGAATGTTTTCTTGAGAAATCAGCAAATAAGGACTTGTTAACCCCAGCATTTGAATTTGTTTTGTTCCCGTTAAGGCATCCGAAAAACTCACATCTATGGAGGGGTTTGTTTCAAAACTTTCTGCTAAATTACAGCAGGCTGCTTTCAAAAGCTCATCAGAATTTACTGTAAAAACATTGGTCGTTGCATAGAACGATTTCTGTGTAGCTCGTTTTTTGCTCCGAATCACAACTTCTGTGGTGGCAGTTTCTTCGGTTAAAAAATGATGAACTGGTACTAGATTTGTAATTGAGAGTGTATCGGTTCTGTAGCCAATATAACTTACAATTAGTTTTTTGTAGGAGGATTTATATGGAATTGAAAACCAACCTTGGGCGTCCGTTGTCGTGCCTATCTTGGTGTTTAACCATCGAACGTTTACACCATAAACACCCAAATTATCTTTTGGATTGTTTTTATCCATAAGCATTCCTCGATAGTTTTGTTGAGAAAATAACAACAATGGAAATAACAGTAAAATACTGTTAATAAAATATTTTTTCATGATTTTAGATTTTAAAAATTAATAATTACTTCTTAAAAAAAGTTGAAGAATTACATCTAAAATCAAATAAGGAAACTTTGGTATAAAATCTGATAATTTAAAGGAATGTCTGGTGGTGAGGAGTCTTTAAAACCAAATTCTTTGGTGGAAATTTCTTGAAATAAGTCTTTGGTCGTCTTTATGGTAGAAATAAATTCAGGCTGTCCTTTTAGCACCAGGGCAACATCAGCACTTTGCTGCAACTCGTGTTGACCTTCAATTTTATGAATCTCGTCTTTACAACAACTTTTTTTCGTTGTTTTTGAGAGTGCATCCATCTCCATTCCACAGCCATCGGTATGCCCCACATAGGATACATCCACTAAAAAATCGCCACAATAATGTTTCTCTACCGTGAAAGAAAGGGTTGAGAACAGCACTAAAAAGGCTAAACTAATGGACGCTATTTTAAGAAGTGATTTTTTCATTTAAAAAGCAAATTTACAACATCTTACTCAAAAAGAATTGTTAAATTCTTGTTTTTAAAATCAACTGACTTTTTCTTGAACGAAGTTTTAAGAATTTCCATATAAATGCGTGTATTTATGTTTTATATCCCAAAAAAAATACATTATTTTCGCATACTCATTTTTGTATTTAAGCCCCATCTCATGAACACGATTTCTCTAAAAACAGCAATTTCAAAGATTTTAAAATCAAACCAACAAATTACAGAAAAATTACAAGAAGTAACCCGCTTATTAGAGGCTAATATTTCTTATTATGATTGGGTTGGTTTTTATTTTAAAAATGGAGCTAAAGACGAACTGAAATTGGCACAATATACCGGTGAAGAAACCGAGCATACAATCATCCCTTTTGGAAAAGGAATTTGTGGACAAGTAGCAGTCAGTAACAAAAATTTCGTTGTACAAGATGTTTCAGAACAAGAAAACTATATTTCATGTGGATGGAAAGTAAAATCTGAAATCGTGATTCCAATTTTTGTAAATGGAGAAAACATTGGTCAAATTGATATTGATTCTCATACTGTAAACCCATTTACTCAAGAAGATGAACTCCTATTGGAATTTGTTTGTAGAGAAGTTGGCCAACTTTTACAGTAAATTGACTCCAGGAGTCAATGAGTTTTTAACCCTAACAACGCCAAGCAGTCTATGTTTTGTCTAATTTAAGTTTGTTGTTAATTACTTCCCATATTTGTTACTATCTTTTTATTGTGATGGAGCTTCTGTTTCACTAAATTTGTATGCTTAATAATACAACTAAGAATGAGCTCTTCAAAAACAATTAAATCCGCATTAATTTCGGTATTTCACAAAGACGGTTTAGCCCCAATTGTACAAAAATTGAACGATTTAAACGTTACAATTTACTCTACAGGAGGCACCGAGAAATTTATTAAAGAATTAGGAATCCCGGTAATCCCGGTAGATGAAGTTACTTCCTATCCTTCTATTTTAGGCGGACGCGTAAAAACATTGCACCCTAAAGTTTTTGGCGGAATTTTAAACCGACAAGACAACGAAAGTGATGTTGCAGAATTGGCAGAATACAACATTCCACAAATTGACTTGGTGATTGTGGACTTGTATCCATTTGAAAAAACAGTTGCTTCTGGGGCGCCTGAACAAGACATTGTTGAGAAAATAGATATTGGTGGCATTTCTTTAATTAGAGCGTCCGCAAAAAATTTTAAAGACACCTTCACGGTCTCTTCCATGGATCAGTACGACGCATTTTTAGAAATCCTATCGGAAAACAACGGAACGACTTCGATGGAACAAAGAAAAAAATTCGCAGCGAAATCTTTCAATATCTCATCACACTACGACACTGCCATTTTTAATTACTTTAATGAAGATGAAGTTGTTTATAAAGCAAGTGAAACGGTTTCAAAAACCTTACGATATGGCGAAAATCCACATCAAAAAGGATACTTTTTCGGAAATTTAGACGATATGTTTGACAAACTGCACGGAAAAGAATTGAGCTACAACAATTTGTTAGATGTTGATGCAGCTGTAAACTTAATGAATGAGTTTTTAGGAGAGGCACCAACATTTGCTGTTTTAAAACATAATAATGCCTGTGGTTTTGCACAAAGAAACACGATAAAGCAAGCATATTTAGACGCATTGGCTGGAGATCCAGTTTCTGCTTTTGGTGGCGTTTTAATTTCAAATACAGAAATAGATGCTGAAACTGCAGCGGAAATTCATACTCTTTTTTGTGAAGTCGTAATTGCTCCTTCATATACAGAAGAGGCTCTCTCTCTTTTAAAAGGAAAGAAAAATAGAGTATTATTGATTCAGAAAAGTACTGTTTTGCCAATTCAAAATGTAAGAACAGCTTTAAATGGATTGTTAGTGCAAGACAAGGATTGTATTACAGATGCTGTAGAAGATTTCACCTATGCAACTAATACGAAGCCATCAGATACTGAGTTAAAAGATTTACTTTTTGCTTCTAAAATTTGCAAACACACAAAATCAAACACCATTGTTTTCACCAAAAACAATCAATTATTAGCAAGTGGAACTGGGCAAACAAGTAGAGTTGACGCCTTAACGCAAGCCATTGAAAAAGCAAACAATTTTGGATTTGATTTAAACGGTGCTGTAATGGCTAGTGACGCTTTTTTTCCGTTTCCAGATTGCGTAGAAATTGCAGGAAAAGCCGGTATTAAAAGTGTTATTCAACCAGGAGGATCTATCAAAGACCAATTGAGTATAGATTATTGTAATGCTCACAATATTTCTATGGTATTAACAGGGACGAGGCATTTTAAACATTAAATTCTAAAAAAATGTATTTTACACAGCGTTTTTTAGTAGCTTTGTAAGTACACATTATTTTTTAGAAATAAAAAAACAGTAGCATTTATGGGTTTTTTTGATTTTATGACAGAAGATATTGCAATCGATTTAGGGACTGCAAACACACTAATTATCCATAATGGAAAAGTAGTAATAGACAGTCCTTCAATAGTAGCAAGGAATAGAAGTACTGGTAAAATTATTGCAATTGGTAAACAAGCCAATTTAATGCAAGGGAAAACACACGAAAATATAAAAACGATACGTCCCTTAAAAGATGGAGTAATTGCAGATTTCCAAGCTTCTGAAGAAATGATAAAAGAATTTGTGAAACAAATTCCTTCCATTAAAAAGAAATTATTTCCCCCAGCTTTAAGAATGGTGATCTGCATTCCTTCTGGAATTACAGAAGTAGAAAAACGCGCCGTACAAGACTCTGCGCGTCACATGAATGCTAAAGAAATTTACCTAATTTTTGAACCGATGGCAGCTGCAATCGGTGTAGGAATTGATATCATGGAGCCAAAAGGAAACATGATTATTGATATTGGTGGTGGAACTACAGAAATCGCTGTAATTGCTTTGGGTGGTATCGTGTGCGATCAATCCGTAAAAGTTGCTGGAGATTTATTCACCAACGACATTATGTATTACATGAGAACCCAACACAATTTACATGTTGGAGAAACAACCGCTGAAAAAATAAAAATTTCAATTGGCGCTGCCACAGAAGATCTCGACACCCCGCCTGAAGACATGTTGGTTCAAGGTAGAGATTTATTAAGCGGCAAACCAAAACAAGTACAAGTTTCCTATCGAGAAATTGCAAAAGCACTCGACAAATCTATTTTAAGAATTGAAGATGCGGTAATGGAAACATTGTCTAAAACACCTCCTGAATTGGCTGCAGATATTTACAATACAGGAATTTATTTAGCTGGAGGCGGATCTATGTTAAGAGGACTAGATAAACGTTTGTCTCGTAAAACAGACTTGCCAGTATATATTGCAGAAGATCCTTTAAGAGCTGTGGTTCGTGGAACAGGAATTGCATTAAAAGAACTTGAGAAATACAAAAATGTATTGATGAAATAAATGTTAAATCCTTTTAAAAGATGCAGCAACTCATATCGTTTATACAAAAGTATAAATACTTACTTTTTTTTATAATACTACAAACGATTGGGATTCACTTAACAATTCAAAATCATAGTTTTCATAAGAGTACCTTTCTCAATTCCACCAATTTTATTTCTGGAAATTTATATGAAAAATTCGCAAACATTCGCGATTACATTCATTTAAAAGACCAGAATCAACAACTCGTTACAGAAAACATACAATTAAAAAATAAAATAGCCTTTCTCAATGCTATTGAACAAACTGCTTCAGAAACAGTAATTACAGATTCTATTAATTTTAATCAGCGATACAGTTACTCTACAGCCAAAATTGTTAAAAATCAATACACCAAGTCAAACAATATTTTACTCATTAACAAAGGAGAAGCTGCTGGTATTGAAAATGAAATGGCTGTTTTTAACAACAAAGGTATTATTGGAGTCACAGAGAAAACAGGGAAAAAATACACAAGAGTTCAGTCGATCTTAAATAAAAATAGTGGGATCAGTGCTCGGTTAAAAAAAGGTGCTAACTATTTTGGTCCTTTAGTTTGGGATGGGAAAGATTACCGAAAAGTACAACTTACAGACATCCCGAGACAAGCAAATGTTAAAATTGGAGACACTATTGTCACAAGCGGAATGTCAACAATATTTCCAGAAGGAATTTTAGTAGGAACTGTTTTAACTGTTGGGGATAAAAATAGTCGTGAAAATAAAATAAGTGTTCAACTTTTTAACGACATGAGCAACCTGAGGCACGTATATGTTGTGAAAAGTCTTCATAAATTAGAAATAAAAACCTTACTAAATGAATAGGACTATTTACTATACATTTATCGGAGTGCTTTTAGCCTTTCTACAAGTATTTGTTTTCGACAATATTCTTTTTTTTGAGTATATCAATCCCTTTTTATACATCGCCTTTGTGTTTTTGTTTCCCGTAAGAGAATTGCGTTTTTACTTTTTATTTCTAGCTTTTTCATTAGGTTTATTTATTGATATTTTTGCTGATTCCGGAGGAATTCACGCTTTTTCGACCTTAACAATTGCCTATGTTCGACTTTTTTTTATCAAACTTTATTTCAGAAAAACACCTGTAGATTATCCTTTTTTCAGTCTTCAAAAAGAACCTTTTGGAAAAATATTTAACTTCACAGTAACTTTAACAGTATTACATCACTTTATTTTATTTTCTTTAGATAACTTTAGCTTTCAGAATTTTTCGAGTGTAATACTAAACACATTGTATTCTAGTATTTTTACATTACTTTTATTCTTTTTAGGCGGATTTATTTTTATAAAGAAACAATAATGCAAAGAAGTTTTTTACTGAATTTCTCTATCACTCTTATAGGAGTTCTTTTTATTGGTCGATTATTTCAACTTCAAATACTACGAGGGCAAAAATACGATCCAATAAATAATGCCGCAGTAAAAACACAATACGACTATCCAGAAAGAGGTTATGTATACGACAGAAATGGAACTTTAATCATCGCAAATCAACTTTCTTATGACGTAATGGTTCAACCCAATGAAGTTGCCCCTTTAGATACTTTAGAATTTTGCGCTTTATTAAAAATAGATAAGGCTAGCTTCCTCAAACGATTTGATAGAGCACAGAGTTACGCCTCCTACTTACCCTCCGTTTTTTTAAAACAATTAGCAAAGGAAGACTACGCATATCTTCAAGAAAAACTACACCACTATAAAGGATTTTACATTCAAAAAAGGGTCATTCGTGAATATCCTATAAAGTCAGCTGCCAATATTTTTGGATACATTAGTGAAGTTAGTGAATCTATAGCTAAAAAAAACACCGATTATCAACAAGGAGAATTGATTGGTAAAGCCGGTATTGAAAAAGAATATGAAGTCTATTTAAGAGGAACTAAAGGAAAAAAATACTTGCATAAAAACAGGTTTAATAAAGTAACTGGTTCTTATAAAAATGGTATTTTAGACAGCCTGCCCTCAAATGGAAAAGACTTAACCCTGACCATTGATATTAAATTGCAACAATATGCAGAAAGTTTAATGAACGGAAAACGTGGTGGAATTGTGGCATTAGAGCCCTCTACTGGTGAAATACTTGCACTCGTTACAGCCCCATCCTATGATCCAAATAAGTTGGTCGGCAGAAAACGCTCAAAGAATTCTATAATTTTAATGAATCCAAACAATCCAGACAAACCTACATATGACAGATCTTTAATGGCACAATATGCTCCAGGGTCTCCTTTTAAAATGATGAATGCGTTAATTGGACTTGAAGAAAATGTGATTGATGCAAATACGAGCTTCAGGTGTTATGAGGGCTATCAATACGGAAGACGAAAAAATGAGTTCATGGGGTGTCATTGTGGAATTATAGGAAGCCCTATGTATTTAAAGACAGCGATTGCAAAATCTTGTAATAGCTTCTTTTCAAATACTTTTAAACGAATTGTTGAAAAAGATAACAACCCTTCTGAAGGTCTCAATAACTGGAGCAAACATGTAAAAAGTTTTGGGTTAGGAAATTATTTAGGATACGATTTGCCCGCTGGAGCTGCAGGAAGGATTCCATCAGGCGATTTTTATGACAATCGAATAACGTATCGCTGGAATGCCTCATCGGTCATTTCAAATGCAATTGGGCAAGGTGATGTTGAAACAACCCCAATACAATTGGCAAATTTTACAGCAGCAATTGCAAATAAAGGTTTTTACTATACACCTCATATTTTAAAAAAAGTCGCCGGAGAGGCAATCAAAAATAAAAAATACACCGTTCCTAAAAAAACCAGTATAGCTGCAAAACATTTTGAACCTATTATTGAAGCGATGCACGAAGTTTTTAAAACAGGAACTGGAAAATTAAGTCAAATAAAAGGCATTGAAATTTGCGGAAAAACAGGAACTGTTGAAAACTCTATCAAAATAATAGATGGTGTTAAAACACAAGCACCCGACCATTCTATATTAGTTGCATTTGCTCCAAAAGAGAATCCTAAAATTGCAATCGCTGTTTTTGTTGAAAATGGCGGTTATGGATCTACTATCGCTGCACCGATTTCAAGTTTAATCATAGAAAAATATCTAAAAGAAAAAATATCTAAACCGTGGGTCGAAAAAAGAATGCTTGCACTCAGCTTACAAGAAGTTTACGACAAACAAAATTCAAAAGAAATTGCGCCAGGAACGAAATAACATTTTTGCAGGAATTGATTTTACCTTAGTATTTCTATACCTCTTTTTAGTGGGATTTGGATGGCTCAATATTTATGCAGCTTCTAGAACAACGGAGGATGTAGAATTCCTGAATTTTTCAACGAAATATGGAAAACAGCTTGTTTTTATTAGTTTAACCTTCCCTTTAATTGTGCTAATTCTTTTTTTTAATTCCAACTTTTACGAAAAATTTTCTAGCGTTTTTTATATTATTTCTATACTCTCACTCCTTGGATTGTTTGTTTTTGGGAAAACGATTAATGGCGCAACCTCATGGTATAATTTTGGTGTTATCGGGCTGCAACCCTCTGAGTTTGTAAAGGCATTTTCAGCACTAGCAGTTGCAAAATTGTTAAGTGATCGGCAATACAACTTTGCCTTGGTAAAAAATCAAATCAAAGCATTCATCATCATTTTTTTACCCGCTTTTTTAATTCTACTTCAGCCTGACGCGGGTTCTGCATTTATTTATTTAGCGTTTTTTTTCGTCTTAAATCGAGAAGGACTCACTTTAAATTATATTCTTTTAGGAATTTCTACAGTACTCATTTTCATTAGTACGATCTATTTTGGACCAGAAACCATTATCACGAGTCTTTTTATACTCATTACTTTTGTTGTTGTATTTATTATTAAGAAGGCTGGAAAACTTTTTTTACGGTTCAATTGGTATAAAATAGTAGGAGTATATCTCCTAATGGGTATTTTTGTTTTTGGAACAAACTACTTCTACAAACATGTTTTACCTTCACACCAAAAAGATCGGTTTGATATTTTATTGGGTTTAAAAACAGACAATAAAGGGATTGGGTACAATTCTTATCAATCAGAACTCACAATAAGTTCAGGAGGATTAAATGGAAAAGGGTTTTTAAATGGCGATTTAACGCAAGGAGATTTCGTACCCGAACAACACACCGATTATATTTTTAGTACTGTTGGTGAAGAATGGGGTTTTATCGGCGCTAGTCTTGTTATTCTTGCCTTTATGCTCATGATGTACCGAATTATCTATTTAGCAGAAACACACAGTAATAAATTTGGTCGAGTATACGGCTACGGACTCGCCTCCATCCTATTCTTTCATGTGATTGTAAATATTGGAATGGTAATCGGTTTATTGCCAACTGTAGGTATACCACTTCCTTTCTTTAGCTACGGAGGCTCATCTCTATGGGGATTCACCATCTTGCTTTTCATCTTCCTACGTTTGGATGCTCACAAGAATTACGATTGGTAAAACACAAAAAAAAAGCACAAAAAAAACTCTGAATTTTCATTCAGAGTTTTTATATTTTATAAAAAGAAATCTTACATCGCAGCAACGTGCTTTGTTAATTTAGATTTTAAATTTGCAGCTTTGTTTTTGTGAATAATGTTGTTCTTTGCTAATTTATCTAACATAGAAATTACATTACCTAACATTCCTTCAGCTTCTTTTTTATCTTCAGTAGCACGGATGTCTCTTAACGCGTTACGGGTAGTTTTATGCTGATATTTATTACGCAATCTCTTAGCGTCGTTACTTCTAATTCTCTTTAATGCTGACTTATGATTTGCCATAATTCTTAATTTATTCGTTTTTAATTAAAACTTTGTAGTCCGTACGGGAATCGAACCCGTGTTACATGGATGAAAACCATGCGTCCTAACCCCTAGACGAACGGACCATAACAACCGAATTATCTCCAATTGCGGGTGCAAATATACACCGTTTTTCAAACTTCACAATCTTTTTTTTAAAAAATTTAAAAAACTTAATATGCCTTCGCAAAAAGAACTCTTTTTAAGGAAGGTTTCCCTGTAAAAACGCAAGTTCCAACCTCTTTTTTTGCATCGTTTGGAATACATCGAATCGTTGCTTTTGTCAATTCTTTTATTTGATCTTCTGTTTCAACGGTTCCATCCCAATGTGCAGACACAAAACCACCTTTATTTTCAATGGCTTCCTTAAATTCTTCGAACGTTGAAACATGGGTTGTATGTGCAGTTCTAAAATCGATTGCTTTTGTAAATAAATGCTCTTGGATTTCTTCTAATAAATTTTGAACAAATGCAACCACTTCATCTTGTGAAATTGTCTCTTTTGTTAGCGTATCTCTTCTAGCAACCTCTACCGTATTGTTTTCAAGATCTCTGTTTCCAATTGCAATTCTTACCGGAACTCCTTTTAATTCATATTCCGCGAATTTTGCCCCTGGTCGATACGTGTCTCTGTTATCAAACTTCACCGAAATCCCATTTTCGCGCAATCCTTTTACAAGGACAGCTACTTTTTCTGAAATTGCAGCCAATTGCTCATCATTTTTATAGATGGGTACGATTGCAACTTGTATTGGTGCTAATTTCGGAGGTAAAACCAATCCAAAATCATCGGAGTGTGTCATAATCAAACCACCAATTAAACGGGTAGAAACTCCCCAAGAAGTAGCCCAAACATATTCTTGCTTTCCTTCTTTAGATGTAAATTTAACATCGAAAGCTTTTGCAAAATTCTGACCTAAAAAGTGACTTGTTCCTGCTTGTAACGCTTTCCCATCTTGCATCAAAGCTTCTATTGTATAGGTTTCAATTGCGCCAGCAAAGCGCTCACTCTCAGATTTCGCTCCTTTTACAACGGGCATTGCCATAAAATTCTCAGCAAAAGTTGCATAGACTTCTTGCATTTGTTTTGCCTCTGTGATTGCCTCTGTTTCTGTTGCGTGTGCTGTATGCCCTTCTTGCCACAAAAACTCTGCAGTTCTTAAAAACAAACGGGTTCGCATTTCCCAACGAACCACATTGGCCCACTGGTTGATTAGTAAAGGTAAATTTCGATACGATTGAATCCACCCCTTAAAAGTATTCCAAATAATTGCTTCAGAAGTAGGTCTAACCACTAATTCTTCTTCTAATTTAGCATCTGGATCTACTCGTAATTTCCCAGGTCTATCAGGATCATTTTGCAAACGATAGTGAGTAACAACAGCACATTCTTTCGCAAAGCCTTCTGCATTTTTTTCTTCCGCTTCAAACAAACTTTTTGGGACAAATAATGGAAAATAGGCATTTTCATGACCCGTCTCTTTAAACATCCTATCTAATTCTGCTTGCATTTTCTCCCAAATAGCATATCCGTATGGCTTTATAACCATACAACCTCTTACAGCAGAATTTTCTGCGAGGTCTGCTTTTACAACCAATTCGTTGTACCATTTAGAATAATCGTCTGCTCTTTTTGTTAACTTCTTGCTCATAGTAAAAACTTTGGCACAAATATTGCTTGTTATTATTTTGAAATTTTGTTTTACAAATAGTTATATTTACAAAACAGAATACAAAATTACTATAAAATGGTCAGAGACCCCTTATAGTTTGCAACTTTTTGCCAAACAATTTAGAAATAAGAATTCATCCTAATAATACAAATCATGAAAATACAATGCCCAAAATTAAATTTCAGTAAACTTCTCATGCTTTTTATAGTTAGCACTGTGTTCATTTCATGTGGAACGTATCAACAAGCAACGATTGAAGATGGTATTTATTCAGATGAAATCGATACCAATAGAAAAAAAAAGGTTCTTGTTGTAAACGAAAACGCTTATGCTGACTACAATGCAGATTACTTTGCGGAAGAATTAGATTTGGTTGACGAAATAAATCGTGAAGATATTTTCTTAGAGGAAGATGAATACAACACAATAGACGGTGCAAATGTAGCTACTGAAGCAGAAAAAACACTCACCTACACTCCAAATCAGTCTTGGGGCAGTGGAGAAAACAATGATGTTGTTATTAATATCAACTTTAGACAAGATCCATTTTGGATGGGAGACGTTTGGGCGTTCAACCCTTATCGATTCAATTATTGGTCTTTCAATAGAAGAAGATTTAACAATTGGTGGTGGAGAAATAATTATTTTTATGGCAATGGATGGAATAACTATTATGGGTGGTCAAATTTTGATCCTTATGGTTATCAAATGTATGGCTATCCCTACTACAGAAATGGATATCGAAGAAATGGAAGATATTACAGTGCCGTAAATTATAGAAGGGGACGCAACGGAAGTTATGGAAGAAGATCAAACAATGAAGTGAGAAGGAGGCAATTTAACAATTCGAGTAGCGCTTCCTACAATAATTTTACGAGAAAAAACAAAAGAAAACTTCGATCTACGCGCAGTACAAATACAATTCGAAATACTAGAAATACCACGAGCAACATAAACCCAAAACCATCTAGAAGAATAAAAAAAGTAAAAAATACAAGAACGGTACGAACAACAAATACAACAAGACCCAACAGAAGTACGAGAACGACAAGAAACACAAGAAGTTCGTTTCCTAGCAGCAACACAAGAAGCACTCGCTCATCAAGTAGAAGCTTTGGAAACTCTTCGTCGAGAAGCTCGTCGAGAAGTTCATCTAGAAGGAAAAACTAAATAACATTTATTTCAATTTAAGTTCTAAATTTGCCTAATGAAGTATTTTTTTACACTTGTGTTTTTTATTACCGCAACAATTACAATCCAGTCTCAGTCTTTAGGTTACCAAGATTTGGCTTTATTGTTCTCAGAAAATAACAACAATGGATCGGCAAGATTTGCTGGAATGAGCGGTGCTTTTGGTGCTGTAGGTGGAGATATTTCTGCAATGAACATCAATCCTGCTGGCATCGCTGTTTATAAAAACAGTACGTTTTCTGGAACCATTGGCACGCGAAATACAGGGATCACTTCTAATTATTACAACAACGCAATAACAACAGAAGAAGCCTTTTTTAATGCCTCACAAGCGGGTGCTGTTTTCGTTTTTGAAGCACTAAATAATTCTAAATGGTCCAAATTTGCTGTTGGATTTAATTACAGAATTACTAAGGATTTTAATCAAGGGTTTTCTGCTGAAGGAAATAGCGGAATTGCAACTTTTACAGATTTCCCGATAGACCAAAACACCCCTCGCCTTGAATATAATATTAGCGAAGAACAACGTTTTAGAAGCACGATGAACGGGGAGTTGAGTGAAATAAACATTGCGTTCTCTTCGGTTCATGAAAATAAATTATATGCTGGTGTAGCATTGAATTTTTATGATTTAAACTTTAACCAAGAAACCCTTTTAACGGAATTCAACAACACTGCAGATAACCAAGAGTTGGATGTTGATTTGTACCAGGTGAATAATACAATAGGAACTGGATTTTCTTTAAATTTTGGAGTTATTTATAAAGCGCATCAATTCTTTCGATTGGGTTTGGCCTACCAAACACCAACTTGGTTTACAGAAATCTTACAAGATACCAACTATGGATTCGATAGCGAGAACAATATTGATGTTGGTTTTCTCCAAGGTGAAACCACCTTCTTTACAGAGGGCCAATCGCCCTATACAGAGGCAAATGACCGGCAATACATTGCCTACCGACTAAAAACACCGAGTAATTTAACGGCTAGTGCGGCTTTTATTTTTGGGAAAAACGGGTTAGTGAGCATTGACTATACCAACAAAAACTATCAAAACATAAAATTGATGGATGGATACTTCCTGAATGAGAATCAATTTTATCAAAACAAGCTTCGCGCTACACACAATGTTCGAATTGGTTCAGAATGGCGCATGAAACGACTCAGTGTAAGAGCGGGATATCAATTTGAACAAAGCCCGATAAAAAACGCGTCCGATTTAGAAAATACAACAGGCTATTCTTTTGGAGGTGGCTATCACTTTGGAAATACCAAGTTGGATTTTTCCTACAGTAAAAGTAGCCAAAATACCGCTTATGACTTCTATTCACAATTCAGCAATATAAATGCCGCAAATTTAACAAACAATAACCGTAAAATTATGGCAACACTTACACTGAACCTATAAAAATTAAGAACTACAACAAAAAAACACTGCTTGCTAAAACTTTAAAAAGTTGTTGTTCGCAGTGTTTTTAACTTTTACAATAAAAGGGATTCTTATTCCCTTTTTTGCCTTAATTTTGCAATTCATTTTTTGAACATGAAAAATACACAAATCACCATACAAGAAACTTCTAACGACAGCATTATAAAATTTGTTAGCAATCAGATTATAATCAATGGTGGAAGTTATGAGTTTACCAATATTGACGAAGCTAAAAACTCTTCATTAGCTCAACAATTATTCTACTTGCCTTTTGTAAAAAAGGTATTCATTACGGCCAATTTCATAGCAATTCAACGTTTTGATATTGTAAAGTGGAAGGATGTTCAACAAGAAGTTGCCGAACAAATAGAAGCATTTATCAATGATGGGAATGCAGTTGTGAATGAAGAAAGAGCGACATCAAAAAAAGAGGCAATAGAAATTTATGCAGAAGTGACACCAAATCCAACAGTAATGAAGTTTGGATCCAATAAAGCATTAACACAAACAGATGTTGAGTATAAAAATATTGAAGAAGCCAGTAAGTCATCTCCTTTGGCACAAGCTATATTTACTTTTCCATTTGTAAAAGAGGTCTTTATTTCTGATAATTATATTTCTGTCACTAAATATGATATGGTCGAATGGAATGATGTCTATCCAGAACTAAGAAGTTTTATTCGTGAGTATTTAGCGGATGGAAAAACGATTATTAAAGAATTGCCAACACAAGAAACATCCCCAGAAGCGATTATCGAAATTCCAAAAGTAGCTTTAGAAGGAATTTCAGCGCAAATTGTAGACATCTTAGATGAATACATAAAACCTGCTGTGGCTAGTGATGGTGGAAATATTGCTTTTAGATCCTATGATCAAGAGCGTAAAGTAGTGAGCGTAGTATTACAAGGAGCTTGCAGTGGTTGTCCTTCCTCTACTGCTACATTAAAAAGTGGTATCGAGAATCTATTAAAAGAAATGCTGCCCAACAAAATTAACGAAGTGATTGCTATAAACGGATAATTTAACATCATGTCAAAAATAATTAAGCCCTATAAAGATTCCGGTCTCGGAAAAAAAGAGCAAGTTGCAAAAATGTTTGATAACATTTCAACGAATTACGACGGCCTAAACCGTGTAATTTCTTTTGGAATTGATGTGAAATGGCGCAAGAAAGTTGTTGAAATTGTTGGGAGAAACAATCCAAAACAAATTTTAGATATTGCCACTGGAACAGGAGATTTGGCTTTAATGATGGCGGATTTAAATCCAGACAGAATAGTAGGCTTAGACATTTCTACCGGAATGCTCGAAGTGGGTAAACAAAAAATTGCTAAAGCAAACTTATCCGAAAAAATTGAAATGATTGTTGGAGATTCTGAAGAGATGCCATTTGATGACGCTACTTTTGACGCCATCACGGTTTCTTTTGGTGTTCGTAATTTTGCAAATTTAGACAAAGGATTGAAAGAAATTGCGCGTGTTTTAAAACCTACTGGAGTATTGGTTATTTTAGAAACCTCCAACCCAACTAAATTCCCTTTTAAGCAGGGCTATAAATTACACACACATTTGATACTTCCTATGATTGGCAAACTTTTTTCTAAAGACAAAGTTGCTTATTCCTATTTATCTGAAAGTGCAAATTATTTTCCTTTTGGAGAAAAATTCAACAATATTTTAAGGAAAAATGGGTTTACTAACACAGAAGACAACCCAGTAACTTTTGGTGTTGCGACAATTTATACCGCTAGTAAATAATGAATTTGAAGTGTTTTATTTTATTTGGAATTTTTGCATTCTCCTCCTCCATCTTTTCACAAAATGAACGTGTTGAAAACTTACCCACTTTCGATAAAAAAAAAATACACTTTGGTTTTTATTTGGGATTGAATCAAAATGACTTTAAGCTAAGCATCAAGAAAAATTCTTTTGGTGTTGCTCCTGGTAATATTTTAGTAGAACCAACCACGGGCTTTAACGTTGGTGTCATTGTAGATTTACGATTGCATAAAAATTTAAATCTGCGTTTTGAACCTGGACTTATAAGCAACACCAAGAAAATTATCTTTAACTACTTGGACGAACCCAAAGACAGTATCAGAGATGCGAGCTCAACCTTTCTTCACGTTCCATTGGTTTTTAAAATGAGTACCGATAAGTATCGCAACATTCGACCATATCTACTAGCAGGTGTCTCATATGATCTAAATCTTTCGAGTAACGAACAAAATCAAGATGATAATACTGCAGGAGAATTTAGAATGAAAACGCATAACTTCATGTATGAATTAGGGATTGGAGTTGATATTTACCTTCATTATTTCAAGTTTTCCCCTTCAATAAGAGGTGTTTTTGCAATCAACAATGAACTAAAATACGACAACGTTGCAAATGGTGCCAGTCAATGGACAGACCCTATTAAATTTCTTGGAACACGGGGGCTTTTCTTAAATTTTGCATTTGAATAATACGTCCATGTTTGGATTGAAAATTACAAAGCACTACTTCTTTTAAATTCACTTATCAATATCGCAGAGGCAGCAGCCACATTTAAGCTTTCTGTTTTTTGAAGTTCTCCAAATCTTGGAATTGAAACCTTATGGCTCACTAAATCCCTTATGGAATCTGAAATACCGTTTGCTTCATTTCCCATAATCAATACCGCCTCTTTTGGCAAAGAAGATGTATATACATTACTTCCCTCCATATCGGCAATAAATACAGGTAACTTTGTCGCTTTAATATACAGGAGTAAGTCCCTGTAAATAATAGAAACTCTCGTTAATGAACCCATAGAAGCTTGTACAACTTTCGGATTAAAAGCATCTACTGTGTCTAAAGAACAAACCAATTGTGTAACTCCAAACCAATCACATAAACGAATAATCGTTCCTAAATTTCCTGGATCATTTATAGCATCTAAAGCTAAAATAAGTCCGTTTTCTTTTAAACTTGATGCAGCTGGAAATTCGAAAATTGCAAAGACCTTATTAGGCGTTTTTAACTTGCTGATTTTTTTTAGTTCATTTTCAGAAACAACAATCACTTTCTTCTTTTCAACTGCACATGTATAATCTTCAGTACAAAAAAGCAAATGAACTTTGTAGTTGGTGTCTAGAATTTCTTCAACTACTTTTACCCCTTCAGCTATAAATAATTGATGCTTTATTCGATACTTTTTTTGCGATAAACTTGTTATCAGTTTAAGTTGATTTTTAGAAATATTCATTAATTGATTCTAATTGAAAATATACCATGGAAAAATACTATTTTTGAAACAAATAGTTTTACAAACTTAATGAAAAAACTCTCTCTTTTTTTCTTCCTCTTTATTCTTTTTGCTGCTTGCAATTCCACAAAGCATGTTGCCGAAAATGAACACCTCCTCAGAAAAAACTACATTTACGTTGACAGTGTTAGAAATAAGAGTGATGAACTTCAGAAATATGTTCTTCAAAAGCCAAATCCGCGCTTTTTAGGGTTGCCTTTTGGATTGTATTTTCATAATCTAGGAAATCACCAAAAACCTAAAACAGCCAAAGAATGGGGTCAAAAAAATAGGGGTTCATATCATTTTATCAAAAATGTATTTTCAGAAAAACAAAGTATCGCCTATGCAAACACATTGATAGGCCTTTATAATTGGTTTTTAGCCTATGATGAACCTGTAATTTTAAACAAAGGGAAAATCACAAAAACGGGAAACAATTTATTAGCCTATTACAAAACTCAGGGTTTTTTTGATGCTTCTATAAAGACCGTTGTTGTAGATTCTTTAAAGCCAAAAAAAGCAACTGTTGGTTACTATATAAAACCTGGGAAACCAACTTTTTTAGATACAATCTCTGTAAAAATAGAATCGCCAGTTTTAGATTCAATTTACAAAAATGCTTTACAAACATCGCTTTTAAAAAAAGGCAGTCAATACAAAAATCAAACTTTCATAGACGAAGCAAAACAAATTATAAAACTCTATAGAAATAATGGAATTTATCATTTTGCTGAAAACTACCTCGGATTTTATGTAGATTCTACAAGAAAAGATTACAAAACAAATGTAGATTTTATCATTTCTGGAGAACGAATTATTGAAGAGAACGGCACGTATATTAACAAACCTTTTAAGGTGCAAAAAATTAAAGAAGTTTCAGTAATCACAGACTATTCTTTTCTGAAAAAAGAGAAGACCTATAAAGATACGATCTCTTATAAAGGGATTCAATTTATTGCGTATGACAAAGTAAGATACAATCCGAAATACCTTGCTGAATCTATTTTCTTAAAACCCGGCGATATCTACAAGGACACTTTAAGAAACTTAACAAGAAACCACTTAAAGTCGCTCAAAAATTTTAAAACCACGAGTATTAAATTTGAAGCGTTAAATGATAAAGCGTTAAAAATGAAGATTCTTTTAACCCCTATTGAAAAATATACTTTGGGTTTTGAGACGGAATTGACACACTCTAACATTAGAAATATTGGTACTTCTGCAAAATTTTCGATTACGGATAGAAATGCTTTTAGAGGTGCAGAATTACTAAAAATGTCTTTACTGGGTTCCTGGTTTAATTCCAACAATGGTCCGGGTTGGGAATTTGGAGGGGATGTATCTGTTGAAATTCCAAGATTTGTAGCCCCTTTTGGATTGAGTAAATTAGTCCCGAAAGAGATGTCTCCAAGAACTCTTTTTTCTATCGGAACCAGCGTCCAAAAAAACATTGGTTTAGATCGGCAGACTTTTACCCTATTATCTGATTACAAATGGCAATACAATGCACAAAAAACCATTCAGTTAGAAGTTTTTAATACACAGTATATTCAAAATCAAAATATTGATAAATATTTCAATGTATATAGTTCTGAGTTTACAAACCTAAAGAATGTTGTAAGTGAATTAGAACCTTCTTTTGTATTCCCAAACAATGAGACATTGTCCCAAGTTGCATTAAACAAAATGCGCGCCATTGCAACTGATAATTCGCTTCAAATAAGTAATCCAACTGAATTTAACAACAACTTAAATATTTTAAACCGGTATAATATTATTACCTCCGATTTCTTAATACCAACGATTGCCTATTCATACACTTTCAACAATCAAACCAACTTTAAAGACAATGGTTTTTCGTTTTTTAAAGTTCGTATAGCAAATTCAGGGAATATTCTGGGATTGCTTTCTAATACTAAAAATGCCAATAATAAAAAAACCTTTTTAGACATTCCCTTGGCACAATATTTTAAGACAGATATTGAATACAAGAAATTTTGGGATGTAAGCGGAAACTCTGTAATCGGAATCCGAAGTTTTTTAGGCGCTATTATCACCTATGATAATTCAGCAATTCCATTTACAAAAAGTTATTTTGCAGGAGGTTCCAATGACATTCGAGCTTGGCAAACATATGAACTAGGGCCAGGTAGAAGAAATACGGGCTTAGAATATAATATCGGAAGTTTGAAATTTTTGACGAGTTTAGAGTATCGATTTGATATTGTAGCCAAACTAAAAGGAGCGGTTTTTGCGGATGCTGGAAATATTTGGGACATTACCAATTCTTCTTTTGTAGACCGTGAAGCAAAATTTAATGGCATCTCCTCATTAAGCGATTTTGCGATTGGAACTGGCTTTGGAGTTCGATATGATTTAAACTTTTTAATTCTTCGTTTTGATATTGGCTTTAAAACTCACGAGCCTTATTTGAAAGAAAATAAGTGGTTTAGCAATTATAATTTTTCAAGTGCCGTATACAATATTGGAATTAACTACCCTTTTTAAGGAGATTCTTGAGAGACTAAAACGTATTCGTAAACTCCTTGTTTTTTTTTGAATTTTACATAAAAAAACATCTAATTTTGTAATCAAACAAAACTTAAAACATTTTTTATGATCAAGCCAGGAGTTGCCACAGGTAAAGAAGTTCAAGAAATATTTAATTTAGCAAAAGAGAAACGATTTGCAATTCCTGCTGTAAACGTAGTTGGTTCTAGTACAATCAACGCCGTTTTGGAAACTGCAAAAGATTTAAATGCTCCTGTTATTATTCAATTTTCGAATGGTGGTGCGCAATTTAATGCAGGTAAAGGTTTGTCAAACGAAAATGAAAAAGCAGCCATTGCTGGTGCTGTTGCAGGAGCAAAACACATTCATGAATTGGCGGTATTATATGGAGTTCCTGTAATTTTACATACTGACCACGCTGCGAAAAAATTATTGCCTTGGATTGATGGTTTGTTAGACGCATCGGAAAAGCACTTTGCCGAAACTGGTAAATCTTTATACAGCTCTCACATGATCGATTTGTCTGAGGAACCTTTAGAAGAAAATATTGAGATTTGTAAAAAGTATTTGGCCAGAATGAGTAAAATTGGGATGACCTTAGAAATTGAATTAGGAATTACTGGTGGTGAAGAAGATGGTGTAGACAATTCTGATGTTGATGTTTCAAAATTATACACACAACCTGAAGAAGTAGCTTATGCCTATGAAGAGTTGCTAAAAGTTTCTCCTCAATTTACAATTGCAGCGGCTTTTGGAAACGTTCACGGAGTTTACAAGCCAGGAAATGTAAAATTAACGCCAAAAATTTTAAAGAATTCTCAAAAATATATTTCAAAAAAATACAATGTTCCTCACAATACAATTGACTTTGTATTTCATGGGGGTTCTGGGTCTACAGTAGAAGAAATCAGAGAAGCGATTGGTTATGGAACGATTAAAATGAATATTGACACCGATTTACAATACGCATTTACAGAAGGAATTCGCGATTATATGATTCTTAAACAAGCCTATGTTTCTTCTCAAATTGGAAATCCTGATGGAGCTGACCAACCCAATAAAAAACATTACGATCCAAGAAAATGGTTGCGTGAGGGTGAGCAAACTTTTAAAGCCCGCTTACAACAAGCATTTGAAGATTTAAACAATGTAAATACCTTATAGTTTTACATTTGACCTTTTTTTAAAAAGCATTTTGATAACTTATCAAAATGCTTTTTCTATTAAAAATAGATATCTAAAAAGAAAAAAGGATAGTTCATAAAAAAACTTTTACATTTGTGGTTCACTATTTTTTAAAATAGTTAAAACAATTAGACAAACAACAACATAAATCGAAGGAACTATGGCTTGGTTTAAACGTACAGATAAAGGGATTCAAACCCCAACAGAGGAAAAAAAAGACACTCCAAAAGGTCTTTGGTATAAAACGCCCAGTGGAAAAATCATTGACACTGAAGAGTTAAAGAAGAACTTATATGTAAGTCCAGAGGATGGTTACCATGTAAGAATTGGAAGTAAAGAGTATTTCGAATTGTTCTTTGATGATAATACCTTTACGGAATTGGACGAAAATTTAAGCTCTAAAGATCCTTTAAGCTTTGAAGACACTAAAAAATATCCAGAGCGGGTAAAAGCGGCACAAGAAAAAACAAAGCTTAAAGATGCAGTGCGCACAGCCGTTGGAAAATCGTTAGGAAAAGAACTCGTAATAGCGGCAATGGATTTTGCTTTTATTGGCGGTTCTATGGGAAGTGTTGTTGGAGAAAAGATTGCAAGAGCCATTGATTATTCAATAAAAAACAAAGTACCCTTTTTAATGGTTTCTAAATCGGGTGGGGCTAGAATGATGGAAGCATCATTATCGCTAATGCAATTGGCAAAAACCTCCGTAAAGCTAGCACAATTAGCCGAAGCTAAAATTCCATACATCTCTTTATGTACAGATCCTACAACAGGAGGAACCACCGCTTCTTTTGCAATGTTAGGAGATATTAATATTGCAGAACCCAATGCCTTAATTGCTTTTGCGGGACCAAGAGTTGTGAAAGATACTACAGGGAAAGATTTACCGGAAGGGTTTCAACGTTCTGAATTTGTTTTAGAACACGGTTTCCTTGATGGAATCTACGAAAGAAAAAATTTAAAAAAGCACGTAAATTTATACATCGATTTAATACAGAATATACCTGTAAGAAATCAATAAATAATATTATATTTGCAAACTCAATGGACATACCATTGACATACATAATAATCATTTAAATAATATTGGCATGTACTTAACTAAAGAAGTAAAAGAAAGCATCTTCGAAAAACACGGTAAAGGAAAAAACGATACCGGTTCATCAGAAGGTCAAATCGCGTTATTTACGCACAGAATCAACCATTTAACAGAGCACTTAAAGAAAAATCGTAAAGATTACAATACAGAGCGTTCCTTAGTAATGATGGTTGGTAAGCGTAGAAGCTTGTTAGATTACCTGAAGAAATCAGAAATCAACAGATATCGTGCGATTATCAAAGAATTAGGAATTAGAAAATAATTCTTACAAAAAGAGGGGCTATAAACGCACCTCTTTTTTATTACAGTAAATTAAAGTCTGATTCTAACAAAGTCAGCAACAGTATAAAAAAATCAAAAATAGTAACAGCATTTTTGAATTTCCATTGCAACAACAGACAACAATACAACAACAAAAAAATTAGTAATTTAAAATTTAGAATTCATTTATGATTCCAAAAGTATTTAGAGAGGTTATAGACCTTGGAGATGGAAGAACCATTTCATTAGAAACCGGTAAATTAGCAAAACAAGCTCACGGTTCAGTTGTTGTTCAGATGGGAAAAGCAATGTTGTTATGTACAGTAGTATCTAGCTACAAAGCAGGTACAGTAGACTTTTTACCATTAACAGTAGATTATAGAGAAAAATTTGCAGCTGCAGGACGTTATCCTGGAGGATTCTTTAAAAGAGAAGCAAGACCAAGTGATGGAGAAGTATTAACAATGCGTTTAGTAGACCGAGTTTTACGTCCATTATTTCCAAAAGATTACCATTCCGAAGTACAAGTGATGATTCAATTGATGTCTCATGATGAAGATGTAATGCCAGATGCATTAGCAGGTTTGGCAGCATCAGCAGCGATTCAATTATCAGACTTTCCTTTCGAATGTCCAATTTCTGAAGCACGTGTTGCAAGAGTAAATGGAGAATTCGTAATCAACCCAAATAGAGCACAATTAGCAGCATCTGACATTGACATGATGATTGGAGCTTCGGCAGATTCTGTAATGATGGTGGAAGGTGAGATGGATGAAATTTCTGAAGAAGAAATGGCAGACGCAATTAAGTTTGCACACGAAGCAATTAAAGTTCAGTGTGCTGCTCAAGTTCGTTTGGCGGAAGCTTTCGGGAAAAAAGAAACTAGAACATATGAAGGTGAAAGAGAAGATGAAGAATTAGCAGCAAAAATTCATGCCTTCAGTTATGATAAATGTTATGCAATTGCTAAAAAGGGAACTTCAAAAGTAGAACGTACAACTGCTTTTGGTGAAGTAAAAGAAGAATTAACAGCTTCATTTACAGAAGAAGAATTAGCAGATTACGGAGATTTAGTTGGAAAATATTTTAATAAAGCGCAAAAAGCTGCAGTTAGAGAATTAACTTTAGCGGAAGGCTTGCGTTTAGACGGACGTAAAACTGACGAAATTAGACCTATTTGGTGTGAGGTTGATTACTTACCATCCGTTCATGGTTCATCCATATTTACACGTGGAGAAACACAAGCATTAGCAACTGTAACTTTAGGAACTTCGAGAGATGCAAATAAAATAGATATGCCTTCTTACGAAGGTGAAGAGAACTTCTATTTGCATTACAACTTCCCTCCTTTTTGTACCGGTGAAGCAAGACCTTTAAGAGGAACTTCTCGAAGAGAAGTTGGTCATGGTAACTTGGCACAACGTGGATTAAAAGGAATGATTCCAGATGATTGCCCTTACACTGTAAGAGTAGTTTCTGAAGTTTTAGAATCTAATGGTTCTTCTTCTATGGCAACTGTTTGTGCGGGTACAATGGCTTTAATGGATGCTGGTGTTCAAATGACAAGACCCGTTTCTGGTATTGCTATGGGATTAATTTCTGATGGAGATCGTTATGCCGTTTTATCCGATATTTTAGGGGATGAAGACCACTTAGGGGATATGGACTTTAAAGTAACGGGTACTTCTGAAGGAATTACCGCCTGTCAAATGGATATTAAAGTAAAAGGCCTTTCATACGAGATTTTAGTAAATGCACTTAAACAAGCAAGAAACGGTCGTTTGCACATTTTAGACAAATTAACAGAGACGATTACTACGCCTAATGCAGAAGTAAAAGATCACGCACCTAAAATGATTAACAGAAGAATTCCTAATGATATGATTGGGGCCTTTATTGGACCAGGAGGGAAACATATTCAAGAACTACAGAAAGAAACAGGAACTACAATTGTAATTACTGAAGACGCTGTAACAGAAGAAGGAATTATCGAAATTTTAGGAACTGATCCTGCTGGAATTGAACAAGTAATTGCTCGTATTGAGTCCATGTTATTTAAACCAACTGTTGGTAGTGCTTACGAAGTAAAAGTGATCAAGATGTTAGATTTTGGGGCTGTTGTTGAGTATGTTGAAGCACCAGGAAACGAAGTTTTATTACACGTAAGTGAATTGGCATGGGAACGTACAGAAAATGTTTCTGACGTTGTAAATATGGGAGATGTTTTTGATGTGAAGTACTTTGGTTTAGACCCAAGAACTCGTAAAGAAAAAGTTTCTCGTAAGGCATTGTTACCAAAACCAGAAGGATATGTAGCAAGGCCTCCAAGAGATGACAAACGTTCTGGCGGACGTGATAACAGAAGCAGAGACAATCGCGGACGTGATGACAGAAAACCAAGAGCACCCAAAAAAGAAGCGTAATCTTCATTCTTTTTAATTATAGAATACCAAACCTGTTACTTTATAAAGTAACAGGTTTTTTTATACAATAAGGTTTGTTTATTGAATTTAATTGTTAATTTTTTGATGCTTTTCAACGTCAGCAAGTAGTCTATTTTTCCTTTATGAACGGCCTACCATAGCAAAGTGAATTTCTACACAAACGCACATATCAGCTCTTCGAGTTTTTTAGCTCTTTTTCGAAGTCATTTATATTGTTTAAATTTGATGGACATCAAATAAAAGATCGTTGTACACAATTTTTGTAAAGAGACGCTCGAATACTTAAAACTTATCTCATGAAAAAAGCAATTTTAATTATAACGATGCTAGGTGTCTTTTTGAGTAGTTGCACAAAAGAGGATGAGAAGATCAGTTCTGAATTCTGTTATTCAAACACCAATACACAAACAATACTTCATGATGAAATAAACAGAGAATATGTATTGTATGTTCCAAATTCTTATGACGGCAGCACGACTGTTCCATTAATGCTCAATTTTCATGGATTTGGAGGTAGTGCGAGCGATTTTATGAGAAATGCTGATATGCGATCATTGGCAGAATCAAACAATTTTATACTGGTGTATCCTCAAGGCAGTTGTTTGAATGGTTTTTCTCATTGGAATGCTTGTCCAACTGGTGGAGACAACAAAAGTAATGCGGATGATTTTGGATTTGTTGAAGCGATGGTCAATACAATTTCTGCTCAGTACCAAGTTGATATGGAGCGCATTTATGCTGCTGGATTTTCAAACGGTGGCATGATGGCATATGGCCTTGCAAATTACAAAAGTGATTTGATTGCTGCTGTAGCATCTGTTTCTGGCGCCATGTTAGATTGTATTGGGCCTACAAGTCATCCTATGCCTGTAGTTCATCTTCATGGAACTTCCGACAGCGTATTGCCTTATAATGGGGATGCGGAATGGGAAGCAGCCCAAAGTACGTTAGCGCATTGGATAGATTTTAATAACACAACAACAAGTCCAACGGTAACTACCGATAATACTGGAGGATTAACCATTGAACACTACCGCTATGATCAAGGAGAACAATCCGTTTCTGTGGAGCATTATAAATATATTGGTGGAGGTCATGTTTGGTTTGACGCTACATTTCAAAACCAAAAAGCATCTGAATTGGTTTGGAATTTTGTGTCTCAATATGACATCAATGGGCTGAGATAAAGATTGCATACTGCGCTTTGGAATTTATTTGTTACGAATTGATCATTTCTATTGAAAAGAATGATTTAATTTTCAATTCTCTCATAGAAAAATAATTATTACCCTTTAAATTAGTTGATCTTTTTTTCTATTTTTTTTTAATAAAACCTAAATATCAAAATGCTTTTATTTTCTTTGTAAATCTTTATGAAAATCCAACGTATTACATACCTCTCTCTCGGTTCAAATCAAGGAGAAAAACTTGAGAACCTACAAAAAGCAATTCATTTAATTGCTAGTGAGGTGGGGGCTATTCAAAAAATAGCTGCTATCTACAAAACTCCTTCCTGGGGTTTTGAGGGGGATGAATTTCTTAATACTTGCATAAAGGTTTCTACCTATCAAGCCCCAGAAAAATTATTACAAACCCTTCTAGCAATCGAAAAAAAATTAGGGAGAACTAGAAAGGGACAAAACGAATATCAAAATAGGCCCATAGACATTGATGTTTTATTGTTTGACGATGAAATTATTTTCTCTAAAACACTCACAGTCCCACATCCAAAAATGTTATTGCGCAAATTTGTTTTGGTGCCTCTAAATGAAATTGCTTCCACCTTCATACACCCAATCACTAAAAAGAAAATTGCAATTTGCTTACAAAATTGTGAAGATACTCTAGGAATTGAAATGATTCCAGAGAAATTAATCCGTCCAATTCCACTATCGGAAAAATACAATTACATAGCTATTGAAGGGAATATTGGAGCTGGTAAAACTTCACTAGCCAAGCTGCTCTCTGATCAATTTAATGCAAAAGTGGTGTTAGAGCGTTTTGCAGACAATCCTTTTTTACCAAAGTTCTATGAAGACAAGGAACGCTATGCATTTCCCTTAGAAATGAGTTTTCTTGCAGACAGATACCAGCAATTGAGTGATGACTTGGCACAGTTTGACTTGTTCAAAAACTTTATTGTTTCCGATTATTATATTTTTAAATCTTTAATTTTCGCACAAGTAACCTTGTCTAAAGATGAATATTTTTTGTATCGAAAAATGTTTGATTTGATGTATAAAGAGATTACAAAACCGGATCTATATGTGTATCTATATCAGAATACAGATCGATTGTTAGAAAATATTAAAAAAAGAGGAAGAGACTACGAGCAAAATATTGAAAAAGACTATTTAAAAAAAATACAGGAAGGGTATTCTAACTTTATAAAAACAGAACAAGACTTAAACGTATTGACCATTGATGTTTCTGAATTGGATTTTGTAAATAATGAAAATGATTACTTCGCAATCATCCAGCAAATCAACGAGGCATAAAATGTTTTAATTTTAATAAAAGCCCCCTATTTTTAGCCCTTTTATAATTTGTAAAAATTACTCCTTAACAATTTCTAGTTTCTCTGCAAAATAAGCACAAAAATCACGCATGGTAGCGCTCATTTTCTCATCGTTTGTAGCTTTCTCAAAAGAAGCTGCCATTGACACTAAGGTCTGGTGAAAAAATTGTTTCATTTCATCTACTGGCATGTCTTTCGTCCATAAATCCATCCGTAAAGTATCTTTGTCTTTAGGATCCCAAACAGAGAGCATAATTGCCTTGGATGTCATATCTTCTACTCCTCCTTCTTTTGCTGTCCATGAAATTTTTTCAGGAACTCTATTTTCATCCAAGCCAATTTGAAATTTGATCTCCGATGTATGTTTTACAGCCATTACTTTTTTGGTTTATATTTTGATTGGTCTAATAAACTTTGTGCGTCTATTGTTATTAATTTTTGCAAAGATACATCATTCTGTTTCATGAAAGATCGAACAATTTGCCAACCAATATAACTCCCTATTTTACCTGGAGATTGATTGTCTTGTGCCGTATAAAATTTAGAAAAAGGGGCATTCTCAATAAATCGTTTGTTCAACTTCGTATCGGTACTGTATAGCAATTCATTTTCAATAAAAAATTTCCAAACCGCTTCTTCTTGCTGTTTTGCCCAAGCTAATTTGGCGAAAGTATAACCTGTTTTTTCTTTTTCAGAAACAGATGGCAAATAAACATCTAGTAAATACATTTTTTTTCCTTCTTCAATTATTTTCGACGAGAAACTTCGATAGTTAGAAGGTGGAAATTGAGAATGAATAATTGCGTTGGCAACATCAACGATAAGGTGTTCTTTCGTGTTGTTCTCCTTAATGTACATTGGATAATCTGCATAAAATTCATGCTGCTTTCCCAAATAAACATCTAAAGAAATCAACAACAAACTATCTGCATACACCACTCGATTCTCATAATCAATATTGGAAAGCATAGTTATGACTTTGGGGGCCTTAAATCTAGGATTGTAATAGGTAATGTGTTTGAATAGAGAGGCGAACTGTTTTTTAATTTCGTTGAAATCGCTGAAGATTACTTGCGTTTCTTTAAATAAATTTTGTTCGTCTTTGTTGTTTATTTTTGCCAACCAAACGCTATCGGACTCTGCACTTGGGAACAACAAAGGAAATCTTTTTTTAACTTCAACTAAAGTCTCTGGAGTGGCATTGTAAAAAGCCTCTTCGAAACGTTCTATCGCGAAATCCACTTCAATATTTGAAACATCGATACTGTTTTGGTCTTCATTTTTACAAGAGAGTAAAATGAGAGAAATCATAAAAATCCTTAAAAAAAACTTCATAAAATTTGTATATTGCTGTTAGATAATAGAACGACAAAAATACTAAAATAGTTTGTGTATGAATGCTCAAAAAGTAACAGAACATATTATTGATTGGTTAAAAGTGTATGCAGAGAATGCTGGGGTAAAAGGGTTTGTAATTGGGGTTTCTGGTGGAATCGATTCTGCGGTAACTTCCACCTTATGTGCAGCAACGGGTTTTCCTACATTATGTGTAGAAATGCCAATACACCAAGCACCAAACCAAGTAACGAGAGCTGAAGCACATATTGCGCAATTAAAAGAAAGATATGCAAATGTTTCTAGTGTTCGCGTAGATCTAACAAGCTCTTTTGATAATTTTATAAATGTTGTTCCGGAGGTTGCTTCTTCTGAACAAGTGGCACTTTCTTTAGCAAACACAAGAGCAAGATTGCGAATGATCACTTTGTATTATTTTGCGGGACTGCACCATTATCTGGTTGCTGGAACGGGAAATAAAGTTGAAGATTTTGGCGTTGGGTTTTATACCAAATATGGAGATGGTGGTGTTGATCTTAGTCCTATTGCCGATTTAATGAAATCTGAAGTATACAAAATCGCTGCTTTTTTAAAGGTCCCAACAGCCATTCAAGAGGCAGAACCTACCGACGGCCTGTTTGGAGACAGCAGAACCGATGAAGATCAAATAGGCGCTTCTTATGATGAATTGGAATGGGCTATGAACATGCAAGATCTTGGAAAAACTGCGAATGATTTTACAGGAAGGAAACAGGAAGTTTTTAAAATATATACACGACTAAATAGTATCAATCAACATAAAATGAACCCAATTCCTGTTTGTGTGATTCCTAAAAGTTTACAATAATTGAGCGTTTTAAACCACTCTTGTCAATTTATTAAAAAGTTTCATTTTTAAATTATTATACCTTATAATTTCTTCTTTTTCTTCGTTAGAATAAATTCTATTTTCTGATGATTTCTCATTCACCAAAGTTTCGATCAAAACTCTTCTGATATTAAAAACAACATCATTTACTGCTTTTGGTAATTTTTCTATTTCAGATTTCACTTCAATACTTTTGCTCTCCCAGTTACTTAACTGCTGGGTAGGGTTTTCTTTTTCCATTAAAATAGAAGTTACAATGGAAGCGATTTCTGTATTCTTGTGGTTAATTAAACGGTCTATGTCTAATTTTTCTAGCTGATTTAATTGATGAATAATTTCATTATAAATCTCTTGAAATGTAGCGTTTGAGAACTCTATTTCGTCCTCATGCAAATGAACATAGATTTCTGAAGAAACAGTATTTTTATAAATTCTATTACTGTAAGTTTCTTTTCCGTCTTCGTTTACCTGAACCACTTCCTCTATAAAATCTACTTCATTATTTCCATAAAGCAACAAAATTCTTATGATTTCTTTTTCTAAAATAGACAACTGGTCTATTTTTTGAGTAGCCAGCATTCCTCCTTTTACTAGGCCCATTTGAGATTGCTCCTGCTGCTGGAAATATTCTGGCGGTGGTTGATTTGGAGCTACATTTGAATTGAAATTTGATTTCGTATTACTTTTAACCGCTTTTGCATTGCGATCTTTACTGAGCATTTGTGCTAATTCGCTGAATAAAACGCGCTCTGAAATGTCCATAATTCTGGCACATTCTTGCACATAAACTTCGCGTTGAATACCGTCAGGTATTTTAGAAATACTGAATACAATATCTCGAATTACGCCTGCTTTTTTAATGGGATCGTTTTTCGAATCTTTTAAAAGTAGAGAAACTTTAAAGTTAATAAAATCTTGTGCTGTGTCTTCTAAATAGGTTTTTAATTCGCTATTTGAATGTGATTTGGCAAAACTATCTGGATCTTCTCCATCTGGGAACTGCACTACCTTTACATTCATTCCCTGCTCTAAAATCAAATCAATTCCACGAAGAGAAGCACGTGTCCCAGCGGCATCTCCGTCAAAAAGTACGGTAATATTTTTAGTCAATCGACTTACCAGTCGAATTTGATCTGCGGTCAAAGCAGTTCCTGAAGAAGCAACTACATTTTCCACTCCAGATTGGTTGAACGAAATTACATCGGTATAGCCTTCTACCAAAAAACAATTGTCTTGTTTGGCAATTTCTTTCTTTGCCTGATAAATTCCATATAAGATTTTACTCTTGTGGTAAATATCACTTTCTGGCGAGTTTAAGTATTTCGCTGCTTTTTTATCGCTTGTTAAAATTCGACCTCCAAAACCTAAAATCCGCCCAGACATAGAGTGTATCGGAAACATTACCCTACCTTTAAATCGATCAAATTGTTTGTTTTCTTTGACAATAGTCAAACCTGTTGCTGATAAATATTTAAGATCATATCCTTTGTCTAAAGCTGCTTTGGTAAAATTATCCCATTCGTCTTTACAGTATCCTAAGTCAAATTTTTTGATGGTTTCGTCTGTAAAACCTCGTTCTTTAAAGTAGGACAACCCGATTGCTTTTCCTTTAATGGTATTGAGTATAAGGTCATGAAAGTATTCTTTGGCAAAATTAGAAACCAGAAACATACTTTCTCGCTCATTCAATTGTGCTTTTTGTTCTTCGGATTGTTCGGTTTCTTCGATTTCTATATTGTACTTTCTTGCTAACCATTTTAGGGCTTCTGGATAGGAATAGTGTTCGTGTTCCATCAAAAAAGAAACTGCATTACCACCTTTTCCAGTTGAAAAATCTTTCCAGATTTGCTTCACTGGAGATACCATAAACGAGGGTGATTTTTCATCTGTAAAGGGACTTAAACCTTTAAAATTACTCCCTGCTTTTTTTAGTTGAACAAACTCACCAATAACCTCTTCTACTCTTGCAGATTCGAAAACACGGTCTATGGTACTTCTAGAAATCATGGATTATATTCTTTAATAGAGAAACAAAGATACCAATTTTGAACGTTGTTTTCTATTTGGTTTTTTTTGGAAATAAGAAAGACCTCACAGACTTTAAAAAAGCGATGAGGCCTTTATATAATAGCTGCTAATTAGGAGGCTGCTCTTAACTTTTTTAGGGTCGTATTTGTTAATTTAGAGGCTGCATATTGTTTGGTTACCTTCAATACTTTCTCTTCAGCACTTGGCAATTCAAACATCGCATCTGTAAAGATCGCTTCACATAAAGAACGTAAACCTCTTGCACCCAACTTATAGGCTACTGCATTTTCTACAATATAGTTTAATGCATCTTCTTCAATGGTGAAATCAATAGCATCCATTGCAAAGAGCTTTGTGTATTGCTTAATAATGGAGTTTTTAGGCGTTGTTAGAATCGCTCTTAAAGTTATTGCATCCAAAGGGTTCATATAGCTTAATACTGGCAAACGTCCGATAATTTCAGGAATCAATCCAAAAGCTTTTAAATCGGAAGGGATGATGTATTGTAATAGGTTTTCTTCATCAATTTTATCATCGTCTAAAGAAGCACTAAAACCAACGGCTTGCCTGTTTAAACGCTTGCTAATAATTCTTTCAATTCCTGAAAAAGCACCTCCTGCAATAAATAAAATATCTTTGGTATCTACTTCGATAAACTTTTGCTCTGGGTGTTTTCTTCCGCCTTTTGGCGCAACATTTACTACAGTACCTTCTAATAATTTTAACAAGGCTTGCTGAACTCCTTCTCCAGAAACATCTCTGGTAATAGACGGATTATCGCCTTTTCTGGCTATTTTATCAATCTCATCAATAAAAACGATCCCTCTTTGTGCTTTTTCTAAATCGTAATCTGCTGCTTGTAAAAGTCTGCTCAATATACTTTCTACATCTTCACCAACATATCCTGCCTGCGTTAAAACGGTTGCGTCTACAATAGAAAAAGGGACGTTTAGCATTTTTGCAATCGTCCGAGCCACTAATGTTTTTCCAGTACCCGTTTCACCAACTAAAACAATATTTGATTTTTCGATTTCTACTTCGTCTTCATGATCTGTATCTGTGGTTTGTAATAATCTTTTGTAATGATTGTAAACTGCTACAGCCATCGCACGCTTCGTTTCATCTTGTCCAATAATGTATTGATCTAAAAACGTTTTAATTTCTACTGGTTTTTTTAATAATAAATCTTTTGAAAGGCCTCCTGTATTTGTTTCAGATACTTCTTCTTCAACAATACCATGTGCTTGCTCAATACATTTATCACAGATATGCGCATCTACCCCTGCAATTAACAAGTCTGTTTCTGCTTTCTTGCGTCCGCAAAACGAACATTCTAAATTTTCTTCTTTCGACATTTGAATCGCTTTATGCTTTTGGCTTTAGGCTTTTTTACTTTCTTACTAAAACTTCATCAATCATACCGTACAGCTTTGCTTCGTCTGCCTTCATCCAATAATCTCTATCAGAATCTTGATGTACTTTTTCGATGGTTTGCCCCGAGTGGTTTGCAATAATTGCATACAACTCATTCTTTAGTTTTAAGATTTCTCGTGTGGTAATTTCGATGTCTGAAGCTTGACCTTGTGCTCCTCCTAGTGGTTGGTGAATCATTACGCGAGAGTGAGGCAATGCAGAACGTTTTCCTTTGGCACCGGCACACATTAAAACAGCACCCATAGAGGCTGCCATTCCTGTACAGATTGTTGCAACATCTGGTTTTATAAACTGCATGGTATCGTAAATACCCAAACCAGCATACACTCCTCCTCCTGGAGAGTTAATGTATATTGAAATGTCTTTATTGGCATCTAAACTCTCTAAAAACAACAATTGTGCCTGTATAACATTGGCTACTTGATCATTAATTCCTGTTCCTAAGAAAATAATTCTATCCATCATTAAACGTGAAAAAACATCCATTTGGGTAATGTTCATCTGACGTTCTTCCATAATATATGGGGTAAGACTACTGGTTATTTTACCTAAATAGGTACTGTTTATTCCGTGGTGTTTTGTTGCGTATTTTTCGAACTCTTTTCCGTAATCCATTTCCATGATTATTTTATTATTTGATCTGTAAAGATAAGAACTATTCCGTTACTATTTTATGACTGTACTAGACTAAAAAAACCCGAATTTAACAATTCAGGTTTTTAATTATTTATTTTTTAACTCAAGAATGAGTATAAAAACATACTATGACCACTATTTATAAACTTCTTTTACAAATTTCTCGTAAGAAAGCTCCTTTGATTTGAAACTCATGTTTTCTTTAAAGAACGTCAATAATTTTTGACTTATTAACTGTGCTTGTAATTTTTGAGCTTCTTCTTGATTTGATAAGATTCTTGTTGCAATATCATCCAGTTCTTTTTCTTCTGGATTCATATTCCCAAATTGTGCCATTTGTGTGCGGATAAATCCTTTTGCATAAGCAACCAATTCAGCATAATCTAATTTGATGTCGTTCTCTTTCATAATCTTTCCTTCGATTAATTGATAACGCAATGCTTTTTCAGATTTTTCATATTCTGCAGCGGCTTCTTCTGTTGACAATTGTTTTTCACCGGCTGTTGCCAACCATTTCTTTAAGAAATCTGCTGGTAAATCAAATTTTGTATTTTCAACCAAGTATTCTGTTACAGCGTTTAATAATTGTTGATCTCCTTGTTGGCTGAACTGCTTTTCTGCATCTTCTTTGATCTTCGCTCTTACCGCTGTTACAGTCGTTACGCTTCCATCAGGGAAAAGTTTGTTAAACAATTCTTGATCTAATTCTGCAAGCACTGTCTCTGTGGCTGCTTCTAAAGTAAAGGTTACATTAATATCTAAACCTACAACTTCATCTTGAGGAATGCCTAAAACCGACTCTAATTGATATTCATTTGTAAACAATCCTTTTGTTTTCAATTCGATAACAGTACCACTCTTAGCGCCAACAAACTTTTTCAAGTTTGCTTTGCCTTGAACATCTTTTAAAGAAAATGTTGCTTTTTTATCAATTTCTTTTTCTTGACTTACGAAAGTACCGGTAACATTAGAAGTTGCTGTAACCACCTCTGTTGGAGATTCTGTACCATAACGCGCTTGAATATTTTCAACTTCTTTGTCAATTAATTCGTCCGTTGCGATAATAGTATATTGTGTTACTTTTTTCTTTGCATTTAAATCTACATCAAATTGAGGCGCTAAACCTAATTCAAATTCGAAAGAAAAAACTTCTGCTTCCCAGTTAATATCTTCTTGCATTCTTGGAATTGGATTCCCTAAGATCTCTAACTTCTCATCTGTTAAATATTTATTGAGAGAAGTTTGTATAAGCTTGTTTACCTCATCGATCATGATCGATTTACCATATTGCTTTTTAATCATACCCATTGGCACATTTCCTTTTCTAAATCCAGGTATGTCGGCTTTTTTTCGGTAATCCTCTAATAATTTAGATACTTTTGCTTGGTAGTCCTCTGCAACAATATCAATTTTTACAACTGCATTTAACGCATCACTGTTTTGTTTTGTAATATTCATTTCTTTATTGGCTTCTGTTCATAAAAAATCGACTGCAAAATTACTCATTTTTATCAACTAGACAAAGGTTTAAAAGGTTCAATTACAATCACTTCTTTTAGAAGGCACTCACAAACGAAAGTAAAACACTTTTAAATCATCAAAAACATAATCGCCCAAAGAGGCTTTTTTTTAAAATAAGGGATCTAAATATGGGTCTTTTGTTATATGGAGATCGTTTTAGAAAAACTCGATTTCCCACTTATTCTCTTTTTTTAAAATAAAAAAGCTTTAAATAGGGGCTTTAAGGTTTTTTGACTTCCCACTTATTACTTTGCGCGTTATTTATTCTAGGATTTCATTTTACTTTGCAAAAATATAATCTCATATTTTCATCAAAAAAAATGAAAAAAGTAATTCCTTTTATTGTGAGTTCTCTTTTTACGGTTTCCGTTGTTTTTGCGCAACAGACAACAGCAGCGAAAGCAGTCCTATTAAAATCTACAATCACAAATGCTAGCAATTTGGATATACAAAATGCCTAAATAGATTATCTGTCCAATGCGGTGGATCGCGAATTAGAATTTGATTTAGATAATGCTCCTGTAGGAGCAACCATTTTTATAAATCCTCGGCATCTATCAGGAGTTGTGAAATTAACGAGAATTAATAATGCTATTACTTTTAATGGCTATAGTGAATTTACAAAAGTTTCATCCACGCCATTTTACATTACGCATTTAGGAGATAATAAATGGGTACTCTAAATGATAATGGTTCACTAACAAGGGATTGAAATAGTAGAAAAATTATGGCTAATGATTCTAAGTGTTTGATAAACTCAAAATAATTTTTTTGCGATATTAAAACAAAACTCCATTATTTATCAACAGTACCCTCAGTAGCTTTGCGTTCAAGTTCTGCTTGAAATTCCTCCATGACGGGTTTCACTGTACTCTCTGGAATATCTGCAACCTTTATATACATAAGGCCATCTACCGCATTGTTAAATTTTGGATCTACATTAAACGCTACCAAACGGGCATTTTGTTTCACATATTTTTTTATTAAAACGGGGATTCTTAAAGCACCTGGTTCGATTTCATCTATAAATTTATCAAACTTTTGCATGTCCGCTTTCGTGGCGTCAAATACAAAATCTTTATCAGCGTCTTTCAACTTCACTTTATATTCTTTTTTTGGCTGAATATATTGTGCCACATAAGGGTCGTAATAATGCGATTTCATAAACTCAATCATCAATGATTTTGAAAAATCTGAAAATTGATTGCTAATTGAAACCCCTCCCATAAGGTATTTATATTCCGGATATCGCAGGGTTACATGCACAATTCCTTTCCATAAAAGAAACAATGGCATTGGTTTTTGTTGGTATGCTTGGATGATAAAAGCACGTCCCATTTCAATGGTATTGTCCATCATCTGGTGCAGTTCTGGTTCAATTCTAAATAAATTTTGAATGTAGAATCCCTTGATTCCGTGTTCTTTATAGATCTCTTTCCCCAACCCCATTCTATAGGCACCTACCAAACACTTTGCTGCTCGGTCCCAAAGAAATAAATGATAATAGTAGGTATCGTATTTATCTAAATCGATAGCTTTATTGGTGCCTTCTCCTACTGCTCGATAAGTAATTTCTCGTAAACGTCCAATTTCTTGCAAAAGACTGGGAATCTCTTTTGCTTTTGCAAAAAAGACCTCATAATTTTTACTTTCTAACAAGCGACCATCAGAAGCCCTAAGCACATTGACCTCTTTAATAAAAGAACTCGTACTCTCCTGAGTAATGATTTCTTTCGCGGGTTTTTGTATTTTAATTTTAGTTGAAGATAAAATCTTCATTTTTTCATGAAATGGGTTTGCTAATAAGTAGGTCTTCTTCCTTATAAATTCTGAAAAAGCAGTAAGATCGGAGTATGCATCTTGATCTTTGGTCGTAATTGGCTTTCCAATTCGAACTTTTATCACCCTATTTTTCTGGGATAAAATCTCCGAGGGTAATTTTGCGGTTCTAAAGGTATCACTCATTTTAGATAAAAAATAAAATAGACGGCTATTCCTCGCATGAAAATAAATTGGAAGTATGGGAACATTGGCTTTTTTAATGAACCGCACTGCACCCTTTTCCCAAGGTTTATCCACCTTTAATTTTCCTTCTTTGCGCGTAGAAACCTCACCTGCTGGAAAAATCCCCAAAGGGTTTCCAGATTTCACGTGGCGTAAAGCGGCTTTAATCCCGGGAACACTTGACTTTGCATCCTTTCTATTTTCAAAAGGATTTACAGGCATTACATAGGGTTGTAAAGGGGCAATTTTATGCAATAAAAAATTGGCGATAATTTTATAGTCTGCTCGCTTCTCTATAAGTAACTTTAGCAATAAAACACCATCAACGCCTCCTAAAGGATGGTTGGAAATAGTAATGAAAGCGCCTTCTTTTGGAATTCTTTTGAGGTCTTCTTCTGGAATCTCAAATTCAACTTGACAATCTTTTAAAACAGCGTTTAAAAAATCCAAGTCCTTTTTGTGTTTATTTTGATTGTATATTTTATTGAGTTTTGAAATCCGTAATACACGAAGTACTACCCACCCAACAAAAGTGCCCAAAAAGCCTAACTTTTGGATACCAATTACTTTTGAAATCTCTTTTGAAGTTACTAATGCCATAGACTCGATCGAAAAGTATTTTCTAAACCTGGTGAAAAATAAGACTATTTATTTTTTCTTTAAAACGATTTGAATGGTTTCTTTGTTCGTTTGCGATAATAACGTTTTCCCCAATTTAGTTATTGTATCTTTTGTTTTCGTATTAAAATGACGAATCGTATATACGTCTACATCTTTTTGATATTCAATTTTAAATTCGTTCTTTAATGCTGTGAAAAAAGCATCAAAATTGCCAAACTTATTGTCTATACAAATAGAAAAACTAATTGCTGAATTTTGTATTAAATTCACTTTCAATTTATAATCATGTAGTTTTTTAAAGATATAACTCAGGTTATTTTCTACCATAAAAGAAAAATCGTTTGCAGATATGGATACAAATACCTGGTTTTTCTTCACAATAAAACAAGGAATATAGGGCACCAGTGCTGCACCTTTAGAAACCTTTGTTCCTTGTGCTGTTGGATTTAAAAAGGATTTTACATACAATGGGATTTCTTTGCTCTGAAGAGGTTGTATTGTTTTTGGATGAATTACTGACGCACCATAAAAAGCCATTTCAATCGCTTCTTCGTATGAAATCTGCTCTAACAAGGTGGTTTCGTAGAAAACTCTTGGATCTGCATTGAGAACTCCCGCAACATCTTTCCAAATAGTAACACTTTCTGCATTTAAGCAATAGGCAAAAATTCCTGCAGTATAGTCAGAACCTTCCCTACCCAGGGTGGTGGTATTTTCGGTATCATTTCCTGCCAAAAATCCTTGGGTAACATTTAGCTGATGCATCGCTACTTTTTTTGTAATTATTTGTTGAGTCAACGTCCAATTTACCTTTGCATCCCTATAATTGCTATCCGTTTTTATATAATTTCTAACATCCAACCAATTATTCTCTATTTGTGCTGTTTTTAGGTAGGCGCTTACTATTCTTGTTGATAACAGCTCCCCAAAACAAATAATTTGATCGTACACATAATTATATCTTTGCGATGTATTTCTATTCAGAAACCAGTCCAACTCTTCAAAAAGAGTGTCCACTTGCAGATATATTTCATTCTCTTTCTCAAATAATTCATCCATCATGTTTCTATGAAAACTTTCTACATGATTTCGCTTTGCTTGTAAAGCATCTTGCTTATAGAAATAAGCGTCTATTAGTGCTTCGAATGCATTGGTCATTTTACCCATAGCAGAGATAACTACCAGGGTGTTTTCACTACCGTGTTGTTGTACTACCTTTACAAGGTTTTTAACCCCTTCGACATCTTTTATTGAAGCACCCCCAAATTTAAAAATTTTCATTACGAATTATTTTGCACAAATTTCTCTAAGTTTTCTTCTGACATCTGCACTACGGACCAATCACTTAAAATAGTGGCTCCAGTGTTTTCATAAAAATCAATGGCATTTGTATTCCAATCGATTACTTCCCATGAAACTCTTTTTACACCAAGTCCATGAGCATATTTTAAAACACTGGTATACAGCGCTTTTCCAATACCTAGTTTTCTTTTTTTCTCAGTAACAATTAAATCTTCCAAATGCACAATCGGTCCTTTCCAAGTAGAATATCGCATGTAAATAAATGCAATACCAATAATTGAGGAAGCTTCTTCTGCAACAAAAATCTTAAATTTTGGACGGTCAGAAAAACCATCTTTTTCGATATCGGCAACTGTTACTTCTACAGCGGTGGGTTCTTTCTCAAAAACAGCCAACTCAGTGATTAAATCTAAAACAGCAGATGCATCTTGTTTTTTCGCTTCTCTTATAATAAAACTCATGATTTGTTTTTTACAGAATCAAAGGTAAATGATTTAAAAAGAATCAAAAATTAATGCGGAATAATAACGAAAAAAAAAGTTTTGTCTAAAATTAAACCTAACTTCTAAAAAAGCTCGAAATCGTTATAGTAGTTTTAAAAAAAACAGCATCTTTGTAACCGTATAACGCATTATATCATGGCTAAAAAAAATCAAACTTTAGGAGAATTTATCATCGAAAACCAAAGTGATTTTCAATATTCTTCAGGAGAACTCTCAAGATTACTAAATTCAATCAGATTGGCTGCCAAAGTCGTAAACCATGAAGTGAACAAAGCAGGATTGGTAGATATTACCGGTGCTGCTGGCGATACAAATATACAAGGTGAAGACCAACAAAAATTAGATGTCTATGCCAATGATGTTTTTATACAAACCATGACAGATAGAAATATTGTTTGTGGAATTGCGAGTGAAGAAGAAGATGATTTCATTACAATTAATAGCCAAGACGAACTACATCAAAATAAATATGTTGTATTAATTGACCCTTTAGATGGTTCTTCTAATATTGATGTAAATGTTTCTGTAGGAACCATTTTTTCTATTTTCAGACGCATTACTCCAGTGGGTACCCCAGTAGCACTAAAAGATTTCTTACAAACAGGTGACAAACAAGTTGCCGCTGGATATGTTGTTTATGGAACTTCTACCATGTTGGTGTATACAACTGGAAAAGGAGTGAATGGATTTACATTAAATCCTGCCTTAGGGAGTTGGTATTTATCTCATCCTAACATGCAATTTCCTGTGGACGGACAAATTTACTCTGTAAATGAGGGAAACTATTTAGATTTTCCTGAAGGAATCAAAAAATACATTAAATATTGCCAATCAGAAGAAGAAGACAGACCCTATACCAGCAGATATATTGGCTCTTTGGTTTCTGACTTTCATAGAAATATGATAAAAGGAGGTATTTATATGTATCCAAAAAGCACAAAGAACCCAAAAGGAAAACTCCGTTTATTGTATGAATGTAGTCCAATGGCTTTTATAGCAGAGCAAGCAAATGGTGTTGCATCTGACGGATATAAACGTATCATGGAAATAATGCCTACAGAACTTCACCAAAGAGTACCCTTTATTTGTGGGAGCAAAAATATGGTAGAAAAGGCTGAAGAATTTATGCTAAAATTCAAAGAATAAACATCTTCTATTTCACTATAAATTATCAAAAAGCAAACTTCTTGTAGGACTGTTTAATTATGGTTAGATTTACATGCACAAAATTATATTAACTCTTAAAACATAAAGAATGGCTTTTAAATTACCAGAATTAGGATACGCGTATGACGCATTAGAACCGAATATTGATGCAAGAACTATGGAAATTCACCATACAAAGCATCACAATGGATATACAACAAAATTAAACGGAGCATTAGAAGGAACAGCATTAGAAGGAAAACCTATTGAGGATATTCTAACTAATCTAGACATGAGCAATGGTGCTGTTAGGAATAACGGAGGTGGTTTCTACAATCACTCATTATTCTGGTCGGTAATGAATCCAAATGACAAGGGGACGCTATCTGGAGAATTAAAGGTTGCTATTGAAGCTGCTTTTGGTTCTGAAGAAGCTTTTATGGACGCTTTTTCTAAAGCTGCTGCAACTCAATTTGGTTCTGGATGGGCTTGGTTGTGTGTTCAGAAAGATGGAAAGGTTTCGGTTTGTTCGACTCCAAATCAAGACAATACTTTAATGCCTGGTGTAGGTTGTGGAGGAACACCAATTTTAGGATTGGATGTTTGGGAACACGCTTATTACCTTAACTACCAAAACAGAAGACCCGACTATATCAGTGCCTTTTTTAATGTAGTAAACTGGAATGAAGTAGCAAGACGTTTTGCGGCTGCAAAGTAATCTCTTGTTTTCTTATCGAAACTTAATAAAAAAAACCGAAGCAAATGCTTCGGTTTTTTTTTAAAATTGTTTTAAAACTTGAATCCGCTCTTTAATCGGTGGATGCGTTGCAAACAAACCATTAAAAAAAGTAACCACAGATTTACTTTCTTTCTTTGTGGGATGCTCTATAAATAGCTGTGCTACATCGGCTCTTTTGACCGCTTCAATCCATGGATCTTCAGAAATTTTTCGTAAAGCGTTTGCCAAAGCCATCGGTTTTTTGGTCATTTGGGCTGCGCCTGCATCTGCTAAAAACTCTCGTTTTCGTGACAGAGAAAATCTAAAAAAGGAAGACAATAGAAGTCCGACAACACCTAAAAGTAAGATGACAAAAACAGCGCCTCCTTCTTTTTTACCTCGACTCCCTCCTCTTCCATAGAGCACTGACCTAAAGGCCAATTCGGTGACAAAAGCAAAAATACCTACAAAAATAATAGACACAATTAAAAGGCGTACATCTCGATTGACAATATGTGTGAGTTCATGTGCAATTACAGCTTCCAATTCATCGTCATCCAGTTTGTTTATAATCCCTCGAGACAAAGTTACCGCAAATGTTTTATCGCTCAATCCGCTGGCATAAGCATTTAACGAATCATCTTCGATCACGAAAACCTGAGGCATCTTCATTCCTTGAGAAATACAAAGGTTTTCAACTAAATTATATACTCTTTTGTTCTCTTTCCGTGCCAAAGAATTCGCACCAGTTGCCTTTTGAATCATTGAGGAATGAGAAATCCATGCAATCAAAAACCAAATAACTACTCCGATTAAAACAAATGGAATCGTTGTTAAAAAGGAATTATTTATCGCTGAAAATGGAATTGCTGTTCCTTCATCTGTTAGATAATAAATAGAAATAAAGAAAAAGAGCCAAACCAACCCAAGTAGTAATAGTGGAAAAGCAAAAAGGAGTGCAATCGATTTGTAATTGTTTTTCCTTATTTGAGATTGTAATCCAACATATTTCATGGTTTAAAAACTAATTTTTGGCGCTTCGTCTAATTGCTTTCTTTGTGCAACACCTAAGTCAAACATTGGTTCTTTTTTGAAAGAAAACATACTCGCTATCATATTAGAAGGAAAGGTTTCTACGGCATTGTTATATTCTTTTGTAGAAGAATTAAAAAATCTTCTCACAGCAGATAATTTATTTTCAATATCAGAAATTTCTTCCTGAAACTGCATAAAATTGCTACTTGCCTTTAAATCTGGATAGGCTTCTACCGCAATATTCAGCCCACTTAAAGCAGAAGTTAATTGGTTTTCTGCTGCTATTTTCTCACTGATCGTCGATGCATTTATTGCCCCTGATCTTGCAGCGGTAACATTGATCAAAACTTTTTCTTCATGCTTCATATATCCTTTAACAGTTTCTAATAACTGAGGAATTAAATCATGGCGTTGTTTTAGTTGCACATCGATATCTGCAAAAGCATTTTCTCTGTTATTTCGCAACTTCACTAATCGATTGTAAAAAGAAATCAGCAGCAATAACAAAATAACAACAGATACTAGGATACTAATTGTTGTTGACATAGAAATTTATTTTTTGAGTTTCTCAAAGATAATAGTTTCTTAAAAAGCAAACAAATGGCATTAATAGGCTCTTTTATCATTGCCTTCATAGAAGTTAATGAACGCCTGATTTACCACCCGATTTCCTCCTGGTGTTGGGTAATTTCCTGTGAAATACCAATCTCCCAAATTGTCTGGACATGCTTGGTGTAGGTTCTCAACAGATTGATAAATAACTTCAATTTCTGCTTTGATGTCTTTGGTTTTCAACATTTCTGCAATTTTTACAGAAATTTCTGCTGATGTAAAAGGAGCATAAATTTCCTTCACATAATTGATGATTTCTGCATCTGCTTTTCCATGTTGCGCTTTCGATTTTTTATAAACACCTTCTACAATACTATATTGATTGGTGTCTTTAAGTAATTCGATCGCAGCTTTAAACGCAATAAAAGCGTCAATTCTAGCCATATCTATTCCATAACAATCTGGATAACGAATTTGTGGTGCAGAAGAAACAACAATAATTTTCTTAGGGGCCAATCTGTCTAATATTTTGATAATGCTTTTCTTCAATGTAGTTCCGCGGACGATACTATCATCGATAATTACCAAATTGTCTGTTGGCTTTACTACCCCGTAAGTAACATCATATACATGTTCTATCAAATCATCTCTGCTGCTATCATCGGCAATGAAGGTTCTTAATTTCACATCTTTAATTGCGATCTTTTCAAAACGAGCTCTTTCTGATAAAATCTGCGTTACTTTTTCTGCAGATAAGGCTTTACCACCTGCTAAAATTTTTGAGGTTTTTTGTTGGTTTAATAAATCTTCTGCTGCTTCTGTCATTCCATAAAATGACGTTTCTGCAGTATTTGGAATGTATGAAAATACGGTGTTTGCAACATCTGAATCAATGGAGTTTAAAATTTGTGGAAATACTAATTTTCCTAAGTTTTTACGCTCTTCATAAATGCCTGCATCACTCCCTCTCGAAAAGTAAATACGTTCAAAAGAACAGGACTTTTTCTCTTTTTGCTCTAGAACAGATTCAATGGAAGTTTTTCCGTTTTTCTTGATAATTAAAGCATGCCCTCTTTCTAATTCTTTAACCGCTTCTATCTTCACATTAAAAACCGTTTGTATCACGGGTCTTTCCGATGCAACAACTACAACCTCCTCATCTTCGTAAAAAAAAGTAGGTCGGATTCCATTGGGATCTCTTAAAACAAAAGCATCTCCATGCCCTACTAAACCTGCCATGGCATAACCACCATCCCAGTTTTTTGCAGATCTTTTTAAAACATTTTGTAAATCTAAATTTTCTTCAATAAAAGGGGAGGCATCTTTTTTACTAAAGCCTTGTTCTTTAGCTCTTGCGTACAAACTGGCAACCTCATCTTCTAAAAAGTGACCAATTTTCTCCATTACTGTTACCGTATCTGTAAACTCTTTTGGGTGTTGTCCCAACTCTACTAATTCTTCCAACAATTGTGTAGAATTGGTCATGTTGAAGTTTCCTGCAACAATTAAGTTTTGATGACGCCAATTGCTTTGACGCATGAAAGGATGCACACTCTCAATACTATTTTTACCAAAAGTACCATACCGAACATGTCCAAGAAACAAGTTTCCAATGTAGGGCATGTTTTCTTCTTGCCAGACAACATCGTCTTTTTTATCAGGGTTTTGTTCAAAAACTCCGTTAAGGCGTTCGTTTATTTGTCCAAATATATCTTGAATCGGCTGCGATTTATTTGACCGAACTCTACTTACGTATCTTGTCCCAGGGGCGACATTAAATTTTACACTTGCAAAACCAGCACCATCTTGACCGCGATTGTGTTGTTTCTCCATTAATAGATACATTTTGTTGATTCCGTAAAAAGCGGAACCGTATTTATCTTTGTAAAATTGTAATGGTTTCTTTAATCGAACAAGTGCAATTCCACATTCGTGTTTAATAGCGTCACTCATTAGTCATTTGGTTTTAGTTGTGTGTTGTTAATCTTATAATTGTAAAAAAAAATCCGCAGTCGAAACTGCGGATTAAAATTAAGCTAATTTTATATCAAATTGGGTTAAATCTTTAAAAGCTTGCAAACGTGTTTTAACTTCATCTGCAGTGAGCGTTTGCATTCGGTCTGTTCCAAACTTCTCTACACAGAAAGAAGCCAAGTTAGCTCCAAATATAATTGCATTTTTCATATTTTCGAAAGAAATGTCTGCTGTTTTTGCCAAATATCCACAAAAACCTCCTGCAAAAGTGTCTCCTGCTCCAGTTGGATCAAAAACTTCTGCCAATGGCAATGCTGGTGCATAAAACATTTTCTCCTCATGAAACAACAATGCACCATGCTCTCCTTTTTTAATTACCACATATTTTGGACCCATTGAATGAATTTTTTTGGCAGCATTTACTAAAGAATATTCTCCAGAAAGTTGTCTCGCTTCTTCATCGTTAATGGTAATAACATCTACTCTTTTTAAAACTGTATGTAAATCTTCCAAAGCAATATCCATCCAAAAATTCATGGTATCTAAAACAACTAATTTTGGATTTTCTGTCATTTGGTCTAAAACGGAGGCTTGTGTAAGTGGGTGTAAATTTCCCAACATTACAATATCTGCATCTTTGAATTCCTCTGGAACAACGGGTGTAAATGTTTCAAGTACATTTAATTCTGTAATCAAAGTATCTCGTGAGTTCATATCATTATGATATTTTCCACTCCAGAAAAAAGTCTTTCCTTCTTGAACAACCTCAACACCATCGGTATTGACTCCTTTTGCTTTCATCATTTCTAAATACGATGCTGGAAAATCTCCACCAACTACAGAAACAACTCCAGTATTCACACCAAACTGGGTAGCTGACAGCCCAATATAGGCTCCAGAACCTCCTAAAATTTTATCTGTTTTTCCGAAAGGGGTTTCAATTGCGTCAAAAGCAACAGTTCCAACTGCTAATAGTTTGCTCATTTCTTATATTTTATGCGTAATTTTGCAAGGTGCAAAAAACGGCTTTTTTTAAAGCCGTAAAAATAAGTTTAAAAAATGACTATCAAAGAAATACAGGAAGAAATTATTGATGAGTTTTCTATGTTTGATGACTGGATGGATCGCTACCAATATTTGATTGATTTGGGAAAATCATTACCAATCATTGATACTCAATTCAAATTAGATGAAAATTTAATTAAAGGCTGCCAATCTAAAGTTTGGTTGTATTCTGAGTTGGAAAATAATAAGATAAAATACACCGCAGACAGTGATGCTATTTTGACCAAAGGGATTGCTGCCCTGTTAATTCGAGTATATTCTGGACAAAAACCTGCTGACATTTTGAGTGCAGAAACGAATTTTATAGACGCTATTGGTCTAAAAGAACATTTAAGCCCTACAAGAGCAAACGGTTTGGTTTCAATGATTAAACAGATAAAAATGTACGCAATTGCGCAACAAACAAAACTAGTAAATTAAGATTACACAAAATGACAGATAAAGAATTAGAAGAGATTGGAGACAAAATAGTTCGGGTTTTAAAGACCATTTATGATCCAGAAATCCCTGTAGATATTTATGAATTAGGTTTAATTTATGATGTTTTTGTATCGGAAGAAAACAATGCAAAAATATTGATGACCTTAACCTCTCCAAACTGTCCAGTTGCAGAAAGTTTACCGGTTGATATCGAAGAGAAAGTAAAATCAATCGCAGAAATCAATAGTTGTGAAGTAGAAATTACTTTTGATCCTACTTGGACTCAAGAAATGATGAGTGAAGAAGCAAAACTAGAATTGGGAATGTTATAAATGAGATTCGTTTTTGGCTAAACCAAATAAAAACTTCGTGAAGCTATTTTAAAATCGGAGTACTATGTTAATTTTTGAAACCTAAAAAATGGAAAAAGAAATCATCAATCGTGTAGCAAATAGCAAACTAAAGACGTTTGATCTTGAGGAAATTTATCCTGAAGGGAAAAGGGTATTATTTGATATTAAAGATTGGTTGTTTGAAGAAATTATTTTAAAAGAAGTCGACTTTAGAGTTTCTGTTAAAAATCATGATTGGTCGCAATACAAAAACTCTTTTGTTGCCATACATTGCTCTGTAGACGCTATAATTCCATCTTGGGCTTTTATGCTGGTCGCTGCTGAAATAACACCGTTTGCAAGCAAGGTTGTTATTGGCGATTTAACCTTATTAGAAACTGTAATTTATCAAGAATTATTGGAATTTATCGATTTCAAACCTTTTGCAAATGTACCTGTTATTATAAAAGGCTGTGCTGAAAAACCAATTCCCAATAGTGCTTTTGCTTTTTTAATTAGCAAATTACAACCGATTGCAGCTTCTATTTTATTTGGAGAAGCCTGTTCTACGGTGCCACTTTACAAAGCAAAAAAATAATCTATTTATCGGAAGCTTTAAAATATTAATAAAACGATTTAACAAAGCCTAAAAAGATTTTTTTTCAACCTTTCTTTCGTTTAAGAATAAGCCTACCTCCAACTTGAAACTTTGATCCAAAAAGCTCAATAAGGGATGTATTTCTTCAAAAAAATATTAATTTGCAGAATATTCTTAAAAAAAATGAAAATGAAAAACTCACTATTCTCACTTCTATTTCTGGGCATTGGCTTTTTCGCACATGCGCAAACTGTTGAAGAACTCAAAAAAGAACAAGCACCTAAAAAGGCACAAATTGCAAAACTAAAAGGAGAAATTGCAGCCTTACAATCAAAAATTGATGCACTTCCTGGCTGGAGAATCGGCGCTTTCGGAACCATTGGTGGAAGTCTTTCGGGCTTCAACAATTGGTATTCGAGAACAGCACCCAATGCAAGTGCTGGAAATATTGGAATCACCATCAATGGATTTGCAAATCTAATTCAAGAAGATTTTTTTTGGAAAAATTCTGGAACCGTAAATTTAGGTTGGGTACAATTAGACGATAAATCAATAGATGGAGATGAGGGGTTCGAAACCGCCACCGATGTTTTTACGATCTCTTCACTGTATGGAAAACGAATCAATAAAAAATGGGCAGCTTCTGCTTTGGTTGAATACAGAACTTCCTTAATTGATAATTTTAACGACCCCGGTTACTTAGATTTTGGAGGTGGTTTAACGTGGACACCTATTAGCAAATTGGTTGTTGTAATTCACCCAGGAAACTACAATTTTGTTTATAGCAAAGGGAAAACTGTTTTTGAATCCTCTTTAGGGGCAAAAGTAGTTGCAGATTATACAACGAAAATTAAAAAGTTAAGTGTAAAGTCAAATTTATCAGTATATCAAAGTTATAAAACTATGGACTTATCTAACTGGACTTTGACGAATTCCCTCGGGTACAGGTTGTTTAAAGGAATTGGACTTGGGTTTGAACTTGGATTGCGTCAAAACAAGCAAGAGGCTTTAAACATCGCATTAATGACAGATACGACTGCAACTTTTAAAACAGTAGACAATAAATTACAATCCTATTGGCTATTGGGAATGAGTTATGCGTTCTAAAAAATAAAAAAACCTCAAGTTGTATTCCTTGAGGTTTTTGAATTTATTTTTGATGATCACACAGTATATTCATCATATAAAAAATTGTTATACGGGAAACGCTCAACATGAATCCGTTTCACTTCGTCGTATGTTTTCTCTTTAAAGTCCTCTAAATTGTCTTTATTTAAGGCGGAAATAAAAATACTCGCTACATCATCATCATTCATCCATGTTTTTTGCCAATCTTCCAACGTAAAATGTGCTTTGGTTTTTTCTGTAATTAAATCATCTTCATCAATCGTTTGGTGGTTGTAAGCATCAATTTTATTAAACACCATTACCGTAGGTTTGTTGGCGCAATTGATGTCTGCTAAAACTGAATTTACGGAAGCTATATGATCTTCAAAATTTGGATGCGAAATATCTACAACATGCAATAACAAATCTGCCTCGCGTACCTCATCCAATGTCGATTTAAAAGATTCGACGAGCTGTGTTGGAAGTTTTCTAATAAATCCAACGGTGTCTGTCATCAAAAAGGGAATGTTCTTAATGACTACTTTTCGAACGGTTGTATCTAAGGTCGCAAAGAGTTTGTTTTCTGCAAAAACAGCACTTTTACTAATAACATTCATCAAGGTCGATTTTCCAACATTGGTATACCCTACCAAAGCAACACGCACCATCTTTCCACGATTTTTTCGCTGAACCGCCATTTGTTTGTCTATGGTAAGTAACTTCTTTTTAAGGAGGGCTATTTTATCTCGAATGATTCGCCTATCTGTTTCAATTTCTGTTTCACCAGGTCCACGCATACCTATTCCCCCTTTTTGCTTGTCTAAGTGGGTCCAAAGCCTGGTTAATCGAGGCAACAAATATTGATGTTGTGCTAATTCTACTTGTGTTTTTGCAGAACTTGTTTGAGCTCTTTGTGCAAAAATGTCTAAGATTAAATTGGTTCTATCTAAAATTTTGCAGTCCAAAACTTTTTCAATATTCCGTATTTGTGCAGGAGATAGTTCATCATCAAAAATAGCTGTACCAATCCCTTTTGCGTCAATATAATTTTTAACTTCATCTAACTTTCCTCCCCCTAAAAAAGTTTTTGGGTTCGGTTTCTCCATCTTCTGAACAAAGCGTTTCACAGTAACTCCTCCAGCGGTTTCTGTTAAAAACTCAAGCTCGTCTAGGTACTCTGTGGATTTTGCTTCGTCTTGTTGTTGGGTAATTACACCAATTAAAACGGCTTTTTCTGATATTGCTTCTCTTTGATCTATCATAGGCTACAAAAGTAAAACAAATCTTGCTGTTTCAACACAAAAAACCCCAATACAAATTGGGGCTTCTTTCAATAATTCAAATTAATAACACACTATTTACTTCTTCTTTTTCATAACACAACTACAAGGTAGCGCATTGCAAAGATAGTTCCAAAGGCCAATGCCCAGATAAACTTAAGGTTACCAAAATAAATTCTTTGTGTTATGATATCCATTCAAAAAACTTTGAATGGTTCTAAAGTCAATAGAGAATTCCTCAACGAGACAAGAAGAACTCTTATTTTTTCGCTTGCTGATTAAAGGCGTCTCGCAACTTCTGGTCGTTTAAGATGTATTTTTTGTATTTCCCGTCTTTGTATCTGTAATAAATAAAAATGGGCATCCATAAAAAAGAGAAATAGAAAATTCCTAACCCCATTACGATTTGGGCTTTTGGATGATCAATTTGAAGGAGGTAAACACCAATAGCTACCCAACAAACAAAAATTACAAACATTATTTTCAAAAGGATTTTCATCTTACAAAATTACAAAAGTTCTATGAATTTGGTTAAAATTCAATCTAATTGTTACAGAAAAATAAAGCGTTTTCTTTAAGCCTGTATTATTTTTTTGACAGGACATCTGTCCCTAAATAACCATCATCTTTATTGAAGTACCAAGCTCTTTCTTTTGGCATTTTTATATCATGAATCGTTTCTAAGCCCGTTAGCAAAATGTACTCGCCACGCTCTTTTTGTTCTTTAAAAAACTGATAGACTTCCATTGCGTAGGTTTTTGGATCGAAATAAAAGTACCACGTATCTTTTCCAACTTCTTTGGTGTAGCTTACTTTTAAAACCAAATATTCTTTTCCTTTAAAGGTTTTTATGGTTGTTTTTTGATGAATAATTGTGCCTTCATCTTTTAGTTTCATCGGCAAACCATACAAATAGGTATAATAATTTTTGTACAAATTTGCACGCTCACAGCTTAATTTATGTTTCTTTAAGAGTGCTTCTGAAGGGGTTGTATTTCCGTTGACCGCGATCCGACAGATTCCTTTATCAACTGTATATTGAGTAATTACCCCGTCTTTGATTGCTTTTACTAAAAAGTGCTCTTGAGGAAGATCTATTTCAATATAACTCTTTCTAGGACTACTTTTGGGTGTTTTCATGGTTACCAAAAAAGCGCCTTTAAAGGTATCCCAATTTCCATTTGGATCATGAAACTGAATGGATTTCTCTAGCAGTTGATTTCCTGTAAGTGTCTGTGAAAAAGAAATGAATGCAGAAAAGAGTAATAAGAAAGTGACTGTTTTTTTCATATTTTAAAGATATAAAAAATCCCGCAAAAGCGGGATGTAATATTTTTATGTTTGAATCACTTATATGAGACCTAATTCTTTGAGTTGGTCATTATCTAAAAATGCAGGAGCATCAATCATTACGTCCCTTCCAGAGTTATTTTTCGGGAAAGCAATAAAGTCTCTTATGGTTTCTTGTCCTCCTAAAATTGCCACCAATCGATCCAATCCGAAAGCCAAACCTCCATGAGGTGGAGCTCCATATTCAAATGCATCCATTAAAAATCCAAATTGTGCTCTGGCTTCTTCTTCAGAAAAACCTAAATGGCGCAACATGGTTGCTTGTATTTGCTTATCGTGAATACGAATGGATCCACCTCCAATTTCATTTCCATTCAAAACCAAATCGTAAGCATTTGCTTTTACGGCTCCTGGATCGGTATCTAACAATTCCAATTGCCCGGGTTTTGGTGAGGTAAATGGATGGTGCATGGCATGGTAGTGCCCCGTTTCTTCATCGAGTTCCAGCAAAGGAAAATCAATCACCCACAAAGGAGCAAACACCTTTGGATCTCTCAATCCTAAACGCTCCGCCAACTCCATTCTTAAAGCAGACAATTGTGCTCTTACTTTATTGGTTTCACCAGATAACACACAGATTAAATCTCCTGGTTTTGCATTGGTTGCGGCTGCCCATTTGGCAAGGTCTTCTTGATCGTAAAATTTATCAACTGAAGATTTAAACGTCACATCGTCATTTACACGACAATACACCATGCCTAAAGCACCCACTTGAGGTCTTCTCACCCAGTCAATTAATTTATCTATTTCTTTTCTTGTATAAGCATTTCCCCCTGGTACTGCAATTCCAACCACCAATTCAGCGTTATTAAAAACACCAAATTCTTTGTGCTGTGCAACGGTATTTAACTCGCCAAACTCCATTCCAAAACGAATGTCTGGTTTGTCGTTTCCGTACATTTTCATAGCATCGTCATAAAGCATTCGTGGGAATTCTGCGACTTCAACTCCGTTGATTTCTTTTAGTAAATGACGGGTCAATCCTTCAAAAATATTTAAAATATCTTCTTGTTCAACAAAAGCCATTTCACAGTCAATCTGGGTGAATTCCGGCTGTCTGTCTGCCCGTAAATCTTCATCTCTAAAGCATTTTACAATTTGAAAATACTTGTCCATTCCACCCACCATTAGCAATTGCTTAAATGTTTGTGGAGATTGTGGCAAAGCATAAAACTGCCCTTCATTCATTCGAGAAGGCACTACAAAATCTCTTGCTCCCTCTGGAGTTGATTTTATCAAATAAGGCGTTTCAACCTCAATAAATTCTTGATCAGAAAGGTATTTTCTAACCTCCATAGAAACCTTGTGACGAAAAATCAAGCTGTCTTTCACCGGATTTCTTCTAATGTCTAAATACCTGTATTTCATTCTGATGTCTTCTCCTCCATCAGTCATGTCTTCAATCGTAAAAGGAGGTGTCAAGGCTTGATTCAAAATTTCTAATTTAGAAACCAACACTTCAACATTCCCAGTGGCCATTTTTGCGTTTTTAGACTCACGCTCAATCACAGTACCGGTAACTTGTATTACAAATTCTCTTCCTAAAGATTTTGCTTTGTCCATCATTGCAGTCGGGGTCCGTGCTTCGTCAAAAATCAATTGCGTAATTCCGTAACGGTCCCGTAAATCTACCCAAACCATAAACCCTTTATCACGCGATTTCTGAACCCAACCTGCCAAGGTTACCTCGGTATTGATATGCGATGCTCTGAGCTCACCACAAGAATGACTTCTATACATTTGTTTGAATTTTTAAGTTGCAAAATTAGACATTTTCAATCGAATAATAATGCTTTGGGCGTTCATTTCTAAAGAGAAATACCCCGCTTTTCGCACTCGCATCCCGCAAAAAGCGGAAGCGCTCAAACAATTGCTGCAATCGCTAACGCAAAATTCGTCCAATTCTTCGTAAATTTGTGCTTATGAGTGTTGTGAATATTCAAGAAAAATTCAATTTGTTTTCAGACCATTGGTCTCCAAAAAAAGTAGGCGAACTCAATGGACAACAAATTTTATTGGCAAAATTAAAAGGAGAATTTGTTTTTCACACCCACGAACATGAAGATGAGCTCTTTATGGTTATCAAAGGAAGTTTGGTGATTGAAATGCACGCAAAAACAGTAACGTTAAACGAAGGTGAATTTTATATTGTACCTAAAGGAGTCGCACACAAACCCGTTGCAAAAGAAGAAGTACAGCTGCTCTTGTTTGAACCTCTTTCTACAAAACACACTGGAGAAGTCATTGCAAATATTACAGTAGAAACCTACGAAGCGATTTAAAAAGGATGAGCAAATTATATTTAGTACCCACACCAATAGGAAATTTAGAAGACATGACTTTTAGGGCGATTCGCATTCTAAAGGAAGTTTCTTTTATTTTAGCAGAAGACACTCGTACCAGTGGAAAACTCTTAAAGCATTTTGAGATTGCTACGCAAATGCACAGTCATCACATGCACAATGAGCACAAGTCTATTGAAGGAATTTTAAAACGCATACAAGCAGGAGAAACCTGTGCACTTATTTCAGATGCGGGGACACCTGCAATTTCTGATCCCGGTTTTTTACTGACAAGGGCCTGTGTAGAAAATAATATCGAAGTAGATTGTTTACCAGGAGCCACCGCTTTTGTACCGGCATTGGTCAATTCCGGCTTGCCCAATGACAAGTTTGTTTTTGAGGGTTTTTTACCTGTTAAAAAAGGAAGACAAACGCGTTTGCTTTTATTGGCAGAAGAAACAAGAACCATTATTTTTTATGAATCGCCACATAAATTGATTAAAACACTCGGACACTTTGCCGAATATTTTGGCGAAGACAGACAAGTTTCTGTTTCCAGAGAGCTCTCCAAAATGTTTGAAGAAACCATTCGAGGAACTGCCACTGAAGTGCTAGCACACTATACCGCAAAACCTCCAAAAGGAGAAATTGTTGTCATTGTTGAAGGGAAAAAATAAATTATATTCTAAAAGAATTCTGTTTACACGCCTTCTTTCGGGAGTTCATTTTTAAAATCTGAAACCGTTTTAGCAATCACAGCATCCGTTCTTTCTAAACTGATATCATATTTTGGATTCAGTCCTTTTTTCTCTGGGAAATTTTCGATCATCACTGTGGAAGACGGAAATGCAAAATCTACACCTAAATCTTTTGCCAATTTTATAATTGCAATGTGCATCCTATGCTTAGAAGATTGCTCAATACCCCAAGCCAAACTCTTAAAGTAAACATTTACGGTAACTAATAGTGCCGAATCTCCAAAACCAGTAAACTCAACGTTATAAGAATCTGAACGGGTTTCTGGATGTGCTAAAATAATCTCACGCACTCCTTTTACAAAAGCTTCTATCAACTCTGGAGGTGTGTCATAACGCAATCCTAAATTGGTATGGTATCTTCGAAACAAGCGCAATCCTTTGTTGTTAATTACAATTTCAGACAACTTACTATTCGGAATTTGATAGACAGAAGTATCTGCTGCTCGTACACTGGTAGAACGAAAACCTACTTTTTCTACAGTTCCTACAACTTCACCGGCTTCAATCCAATCTTCAATATGAAAAGGCTTGTCCAAGAAAATCATGATGGTTCCAATCAAGTTTCTCACCGTATCCTGGGATGCCAATGCAAATGCCAAACCACCGATCGTAGCTCCTGCTAACATGGTAGTGGTATCTACTCCTAACAGGGCCAATAAGCGAAAACCTCCAATTACGATCACCAGTCCCGTAAACAAATTATCTAAAATTGGCACTAACTGATCATCCAATCTACCATGGGTCCCTTCCGTAAATGCTTTATACAATTGCATAACTACTTGGACTAATTTCAAAAATACATAGATCCAAAAAACTACAATTGCAATGTGTATTCCCTTAAAAACAAACGTATTAATTTCCAATCCAAATTGAAGCGATGCAAATACTTTATCGAAAAAAGCAAATACAACCAACAAACTGAGGGGGTGTGCTAATTTCTTTAATACTTTATTAATTTCTAAATTGGTGCTTTTTGTAATTTGATGTTGAACTTTCTTCAATACTAAAAAGGCTACTTTCTTGGCAATTAGAAAAAGAATCCACGCCAATAAAAACATTAACAACAAACCAATCCATTGCCAAATCTCGATGGTCAGTATTTTTTTATGCCCATAATCTGGCATACTACTTTGCAGTTTGTCTACATACCAAGGGAAAATTTCTTTGTAAATCTGATCAATTTTAGAAACAGTCTCTGCCGAATAGTACCAATTGTTATTTATCTTTTCTACAGAAATTTCAGGCATTCTTTGTGGAAACAATACATATTTATAAGAGGCAGAATACCCAATTGTATCCCTATAATTTGGATCTGAAGAGATTTTATTGAAATCTACAAACAAGCCTTTGCCATCTAGAATCTTTTTTAATTTAATCGCTTTTCGCATGGCAACTTTATCTGGATACCCAGCAATAGTTTTTGCGGCTTTTTCGGGTTGGTAAGAGTCTTCTTGAAGGAAGAACAAGTGCGTATAAATCGTTGCGTAAGGATTGCTAATATCTACTCGAGTACTGTCTTGAGCATTTGAAATAAAAGGAATAAAAAAGAATAACCAAAGAAATTTTTTCATATTGAATAGATTAATTCTGTAATGAAACAGAAATGCAAATTTAAACCTTTTCAAAAATGTAGGGTCAAAGAGGTGTAAATAATTAAAAAAAAAAGTATGAAAAATTCAATCTGTATTTTAATTCTAGTATTTGCCACCATATTTTCAACTCAGGCTCAAAAGAAAAGAGGGCGCAAAGGTTTGGAAATGAGCACTGCTCAACAAGCCACATTAAAAGTCAAACAAATGACGTTGGCTTTGGATTTAAATGCAACACAACAAAAAGAAATTATGGCATTAATGATAACAAAAATTGATGCTGTAAAGAAAATGAAAACCGCAAGAAAAGAAATTAGAAAATCAGAAAAGAAACCAAGTGCAGATGCCATTTTTACAATGAAAAACAACTACTTGGATGCTCAAATTATGATAAAAAATAAGATGAAGCAAATTTTAACTGCGGCACAATTTCAGAAATTCGAAAAAATGGCAAAAACAAAAAAACGAATGGCTGTAAAGAAAATGAAACACCAAAAGGGAAAAAGAGGAAGTAGAAAATAAAGATCTTTTGGGTTCTTTATTTTTAATTAAACACTCGGTTTCTCAAAAGAAATCGAGTTTTTTTTGTCTTTTAAAATAAGCGAAAAAATTACTTTTTATTCTTTCACCCAACTTGAATACTCCACATAATTATTGGCAATTCTATTAATTTCTCCAGAAATAAGTTCTTGCGAAATATCTTTTACTTTTTTGGCAGGAATCCCTGCATAGATACTACCACTTTCTACCGTTGTATTTTTAGGAACCACGGCACCAGCTGCAATAATTGAGTTCGATTCAATAATACAATCATCCATGATGATACTTCCCATTCCTATTAAAACATTGTCGTGAATTGTACAACCATGTACAATCGCATTATGACCAATAGAAACATTATTTCCGATGGTAGTAGGTGATTTTTGATAGGTCGCATGAAGGACAGCACCGTCTTGAATATTCACCTTATTTCCTATTTTTATGTAGTGGACGTCACCACGAATGACCGCATTATACCATACAGAACATTCTTTTCCAAACGAAACCTCACCAACAATTGTGGCGTTTTCGGCAATAAAACAATCAGTGGGTATTTGTGGGTGTTTTCCTTTTACGGGTTTGATAACTGCCATACTTTTTATTGTATTCTTAATATTTTTCCTATTTCAAGATCATTGCTTTCTAAATTGTTTTGCTTTTTCAAGGCTGCTACTGAAATATTGAACTTCCTGGCAATCGCATACAGGGTATCTCCTTTTTCAACAACATAAGAAATACTTTGTAATTCTTTAGAAGGTGCACTTTGAACAATTTCATCTTCTTTTAACTTCAGTTTTTTAGTTTTGTAATGCTTCTTTTTAAAAGAATCAAATTCATACAATTTATACGTCTTTATGAGTTTTATCAATTTTTGAGGATACTTCCTATCGGTAGCATAACCTGCTTTTCGCAAGCCTTTTGCCCATTTCTTGTAATCTTTCTTGTTGTAATCAAACAAAAAAGCATAGCGACTTCTGTTTGATAAAAATTCGGAATGGTCTTTATAGGATGTTTCTACAAATTGATATTTCCGAAAACACTCTCCCTTCTCATCATCGTCATGATAAACGCGTTCACCTTGCCATTTACGATGGCATTTGATACCGAAGTGATTGTTCGATTTTATCGCCAAAAGACTCTTTCCACTTCCAGATTCTAGAATTCCTTGAGCGAGTGTAATACTAGCAGGAATTTGTGAAGTATGCATTTCGTGAACCGCAATGGGTGCATATTTCAGGATGTATTGTAGTATATTTTTGTTTAAGTTTCCAACATTTTTTTCGAGATCTCGAACGTGCTTTACTTGATCTACAGAAGGGAAATCCTTTGTTGTTGATGCTTGATCTGAAGCTCTAGATGATTTATTAACAACTACTTTTTTGGAGCCACAACTGGCTAAAATGAATGAAAAAATGCAGATAAACAGGATTCGTAATGTCATTAAATATGTATTAATTCTTGATTTTTCTTCTTTAGTTTTTTGTTCACTCCTTCAATTCCTTGGAGTCCTCCCGTATGAATTGCAAGGATATTACTATTGACTGGAAAATAATCTTTTGAAATTAAATCTAAAATTCCAAACAGCATTTTGCCTGTATAGATTGGATCCAAGACAATTTGATTTTCCTTGGAGAACTGATTGATAAAACTAATAAGGACTTCATTATATTTTGCGTACCCTCCAAAATGATAACTCGTTGTTAATTGCCAATTTTTTTTTGTTGTAAACTTCTCAATTTCGTCTTGTAAAAAAATGCCTTTTAGGGCAGGAAATCCAAGGATTTCCTGGTGAATTTCTGCTGCATTTATCAATCCAGAAATGGTGCCTCCGGTTCCAATTGCACAACAAATATAATCGAATTTTGAATCTTCTTTGGTTACAATCTCTTCACAGCCTTTTAAGGCCAAACGATTGGTACCGCCTTCTGGTATTAAATAGAAATTACCATAGGTTTCTTTTAGTTGATTGAGAAAGGATTTTTCAGATTTTTCTCGATACGATTCCCGAGATATAAATTTAAAAAGCATGCCGTTTCTATGGGCTTCTCTCAATGTAGAATTACTTGCTAGCGTTTTCGCAAGATCATGCCCCAATTCATCCCCTCTTATGATGCCGATCGATTTAAACCCATTTAATTGGGCTGCAATGGCAGTGGCCACAATATGATTGGAAAACGCACCTCCAAAAGTCAATAAAGTCGCTTTCTGTTGTTCTTTTGCTGCGCGTAAATTGTATTTTAATTTCCGAAATTTGTTTCCTGAAACAAATGGGTGAATTAAATCTTCTCTTTTAATAAAGAGTTCGACTTTTTTTTCTTCCAAAAGTGGAAGGTGTATTTGTTGATTTTTTGAAGGTTTTTGAAAATCGAAATCCATAATTTTTAACTTCAATAAAGATACAGAAAACCCTGTGAAACCGAAATGATTTCAACGTTTATCAAAAAACACAAAGTATTAAGAAAATTTAGAAATCTGTCCTTCAACTTTTTCCCAATCTGCCATTAGAGCATCTACCGCTGCCTTCTTGTCTTTGTAGTTCTCAAAGAAATTGGGTTGCGATGAAACTTCCTCGTAATTCTGAGCCAATTCTATATCTATTTTTTCGATTTCTTTTTCTAAATCAGCAATCTCTGTCTCTATTCTTGACAGTTTGTTGTTTAGTTTTTTTAAGTCTTTTTCTTGCGCGCTCGATCCTCGTTGTGCTGCTGATTTATAGGAGGTTTTATCTATCTTAATAACAGTTCTTTTTTCTGCTTCTCGGAGGTTTTCGATCTTATGCTGTTCTAAGAAATAATCAATATCCCCTAAATATTCTTTAATTACTTTGTCTTTAAAACCATACACAGTAGAAGTCAACCCTTGTAGAAAATCTCGATCATGCGAAACCACAATTAAGGTTCCACTAAACTGTTTTAAGGCTTGTTTTAAAACATTTTTTGAGGCAATATCTAAGTGGTTTGTTGGCTCATCCATAATTAGCACATTAAATGGTGCTAAAAGTAATTTACACAATGCCAATCGGTTTCTTTCCCCTCCAGACAATACTTTTGCCTTTTTATCTACTGCATCTCCTCCAAACAAAAAGGACCCTAACATGTCTCTAACACGCATTCTGTTTCCATCAGTTGCCGCATCTTCCATAATTTCCAATACGGTTTTCTCTGGGGGTAAATGTTCGGATTGGTTTTGTGCAAAATAGCCAATCTCGACATTGTGCCCAAGTTTTAAATTTCCTTCAAATGGAATGTCATTGACCATCATTTTGGCTAAGGTTGATTTTCCTTGTCCGTTTTGGCCTACAAATGCAATCTTACTATTTCGTTCGATCAACAAATCAACATTCGATAAAACGTGTTTATCTCCATAACTTTTGGAAAGGTTTTCCGCTTCAATAATTATTTTTCCAGGTTCTTTTGAAATGGCAAAACGTAAACTCATCGCTTGATTATCATCTTGGTCTACTTCAATCAATTCAACTTTATCAAGCTGTTTCATTAAAGATTGAGCCATGGATGCTTTACTTGCTTTGGCTTTAAACTTATTGATTAAATGCTGTTTTTGTTTTATTTCTTTCTCTTGATTTTTCTGTGCTTGTAATTGTTTTTCTTTAATCTCTCCTCGTAAAACCAAGAACTCTGAATAGGGTTTTTTGTAATCGTAAATTTGTCCTAAAGAAATTTCAATTGTTCTATTGGTTACATTATCTAAAAACATTTTATCATGCGACACCAAAACAATGGCCCCTGAGTATGCTTTTAAAAAGTTTTCTAACCAAATAATGGATTCAATATCCAAGTGATTAGTTGGCTCATCCAGTAACAAAATATCGTTGTTCTGTAAAAGTAATTTTGCCAATTCGATACGCATTCGCCAACCACCAGAAAAAGTGTCTGTTAATTTATCAAAATCTTCTCTTTGAAAACCCAATCCTTGTAAAATTTTCTCGGTATCTCCTTGGTAATTGTATCCTCCAAGTAATTCGTAGCGTTCTGTTAAATCTGTAAGATCGATAATTAACTGACTGTATCCATCGCTTTCATAATCGGTTCTTGTCGCCAATTGCTCATTAATTTCATCAAGTTTTACTTCAATTTCTTTAATTTCAACAAATGCTTGATACGCTTCCTCTAAAATAGTTCTCCCTGCTACAAAATCAATATCCTGACGTAAAAAACCCATTCGGATATCTTTGTCAAAAGCCATCGTACCACCACTGGTCTCGATATCTTTGGACAAGACTTTTAAAAGTGTTGATTTTCCAGCACCATTTTTACCAATTAGGCCGATTCGATCGCCTTTATTCAGTTTGAAAGTAATTCCAGAAAACAAATCTGTCCCCATAAAAGAAACCGATAGATTGTGTACGTTTAACATGAAAATTTGGTAATTTTATAAGGCGCAAAGCTACTCAAAAAAAAAGAGTTATAATGTTTAAAAAAAAACATAATAATTAGTCTTTATTCATCGTCATTGAAAACAATAGCATTAATAAATATCTCGAAAATATAGTTGGTTTGTTTTAATAAAAATTATAGCAGAAGCTGTCTTTAATTATTAAAATCGAACTCTTTGCTTTTTTTAAAATATTATTGTAATTTTAATTATAATTAATAATAATACTTTTAATTTTAGCCCGTTTTTGGCCCATTTGTGGCTCATCAATGTTATTGGACCAAAAAAACGAATATTATATTGTAATATAATCTTATGTTTGTTTTATAAATTGTATCAAAATAAATATTTGAACAACTAAGTCAATATAATCTAGTCAAATTTAATAAAATATTTAATTATAACAATTTTTTAAAAAATTCGTTTACTTTTTAGTTATTTCATTACAAGAAACCTGTACGATATGAAAAGTCCTTCACAATTAATTACAAAAAGAGTATTTCTCTTAATTTTTGTTTTCACTTTTAACTTTTTGAGCTTTTCTCAACAAACAGTTTTAGAAAATTGTACCGAAGTATCTAAATCAATTGAGATTCTTAAGTTTCAAGAGGATCTAATCTATGGTCCAGGATCAAATATCACTGTATTCATAAATCCTATAGGGGTTTTTGAATTAGATAATCAATTTAAACTCTTTTTGGTAGATCAATCCACGAATACCGAAACACTTTTAAGCACCAAAGATGAGTTTTACATTCCTATCTTAAATGGAACGATTCCAGCAGATATAAATCCTGGAAACTACACCTTAAAAATAACAGCACAATCAATCAACGATGAAGGAGGTACTTTCATTGAGCAATCAACAAATGAGTTTGTTATTTCTGAAAATTCAGTTACAAATTCAATTTTATCCCTTCCAACTTCACCTAGTGGAGTTTTATCTTTACAAGATTTTTCAAAATGTCTTGACTATAATAATAACAATTATAACATAGGTTTCTTAACTGCAGCGAGCGATTATGATACTGGAACTAGTTTTTCAATTGTATTAGATAATTTTGTTCCAAATGCATTTGAAGCAAAAATGTATTTACTGTCAGACAATACAGCTACCACTGCATTGGACTATGAATTAGATACTGGTACTGCCCTTTCTATTGGTAGTGTTATAACGGTTCCTCAAGGAATAGATGTTGGAACCTATTTGATTGAATTTACAAAAACAGTTGATGATATCTCCATGACTTACGGTGTTATATTTATGGTAAATACCGGAAATACCGCTCTAGGAAATTTATCAAGTGATGAAGTTTGTGTTGATTCAGATGTTGTTTTTACTGTAGATGCTACTGCTGTAAAAGATAATTACCCTGGATCTAAATATAGTTTTAATTTTGGAGATGGATCTCCTGAAATTGAAATTACTCACAATCAACTCTTGAGTTGTTCTCAAATTGTCCATACTTTTATCAACCCGACATGTTCGGCTGAAGAACAAGTTTTAAATCCAAACTCTGAAGATGATGAATATTTTTTTCAAGTTGACTTTAAGCTCTTCAATAAGTACCTTTTAGATGATTTCGTTTACTATTGTGATACTTTTCTTTCAAATGGAGGTGGAACCACTAAATGGATAAATGTAAATACTCCTCCCATATCGGATTTCACAAAACCAGATAAAGTTTGTGTTAATTCTGAAATTATTGCTATTGAAGCTTCAACATTACCAGAATATGGAACAGGGTCGTCATGTGAATCCAGTTATGTTTCTAGATGGGAGTTTTATCCTCCATATTATTCTGGCTTTGAAGAAGTTCTGAGTACGACTGCTGGAAGTATTTATGAAGGATGGATTACAGTAAATCCTGATTCTGGTCAATCTATTCTTACCATTCCTGAAGCTTACACTAGTGTTCCAGGTTGCTACAAATTAAGACTCACAACAAATACAACTTCTGGATGTGATCAATTTTCAATTATTGAAAAAACAATTATTGTAGAACCAAATCCTGAACCAGATTTTACCTACACCCCACCAACATCTTTATGTACTCCGGTAACTATTGATTTTATCAACACCTCCAATACAGAAAACATTAACCCTCCATCTTGTGGAGATCCAATATACACATGGAGTGTAGAACCATTATCTGGAACACCAGCAACCACTGAAGGATTTACACTATTAGAAGCAGAAAACCAAACAAATAATAGTATTCAATTTACACAAGCTGGAACTTATAATGTATCACTAAAACTTGAAAATTCTTGTGGAATAGAAACAACAACGCAACAGATTACTGTAATCTCAGATCCAACGGTATCATTTTCTCCAGATTCTAATCAATTTTGTCAGGAATCTCCAGCTGGATATACCCTAGACTTTTCAGATACCTCTATTGCTCCTACATACAGTGAAGCTCCCTTTACTCCAACAAGTTATTTATGGGAAGTTTTTGAAAGTGACGGTGTGACTATTTCAAATGATTATAATTATGTAAACGGAACATCAGCTTCATCAGAATATCCTCAAATAGATTTTTCAGAATTTGGCGTTTATAAAATTAAGGTAACTGTTTCTGGGAATTGTGGAAATCAAAGTTCTGATGTATTTGAGTTTACTTTAAAACAATCTCCTATTCTTACTAATACCGAGCTAAATCAACAAATTTGTTCTGAAGAAGATACGGAAGAAATTATATTTACATCCGATATGTCAAATACGACATATGTTTGGGAAGCAACTACTTCTGATCCTATTACAGGATTTCCTGTAGGTGAACAAACCACTGGCTCAATTCCAGTCATGACCTTACAAAACTCTTGTAATGTTACTGGTAATGTTACTATTCAAGTAATCCCTGAAGTGAATGGCTGTTCAGGAGATCCAATTGATTTTACAATTACAGTTGATCCTAAACCTCAAATAGAGAATAAAGCTCCAGCAGCAATTTGTTCTGGAGAGGAATTTACCTTTGTACCAGTAAACAGCTGTACAACAGGGGGTGATATCGTACCAGAAAATACAACTTATACCTGGAGTGTAACCCAAATAACAGGAACTGTTAGCGGTTTAGATTCAGACGATTCTGGTACTGGAAGTGTTTCAGGAACCATCACAAATACTAGTTCTACTATTGCTATTATTGAATATACCGTAATTCCAACAACTCCAAACGGGTGTCTTGGAGATGATTTTACAGTTACCGTTACAGTAAATCCTGAACCTGTTGTTACAAACCAAACGATTACTGTATGTAGTGATGAAAACCTAAATCAAGCGTTCAATGCATCTACCTCTGTAGCTGCGGACACTTATAATGTAACCAACTTACAAACTAATGGATTAAGCATTTCTGCTGGAAACCCAGCGGTTGCGAACGGTTTATTGGCTAACGATCTAGAAGATGATGCTTTTACAAACCTAACAAACGCTCCTGTTGATGTAATTTATACAGTGGTTCCTGTTTCTGGAAGTAACTGTGAAGGGGAGCCGTTTAGCGTAACTGTAACCGTAAACCCAGAACCTGTAGTTGCTAATCAAACTACTACAGTTTGTAGTGACGAAATTTTAGGATTTACCTTAGAAAATGATCCTAATGGTCCTGATGTTGCAAGCTATAACCTAACCAATATTACTTCTAACGAATTGACTGCCGCATCCGGAAATACAACTCAACAAAATGGACTTTCAAGTGATGCAATCAGCAACGATTCTTGGAATAATATCACTGACACTGCTCTCGATGTAGTGTATACGTTTATTCCTGTGGGTGATAATGGATGTCTTGGAGATCCATTTACAGTTACTGTAACTGTAAACCCAGAACCTGTAGTTGCTAATCAAACCACTACAGTTTGTAGTGACGAAGCTTTAGGATACATCTTAGCTAATGATATAGATACTCCAAATGTAGCCAGTTATAACCTCACAAGTATTGTTGATAATGGTTTAATACCTGCCTCTGGAAATATAGTTATCCAAAATGGATTTTTAAGTGATGCAATTAGTAATGATTCTTGGAATAATATCACGAGTGCTGCACTTGATGTGATATATACATTTGTTCCTGTTGGTGATAACGGGTGTCTTGGAGATGATTTTACAGTTACCGTTACAGTAAATCCTGAACCTGTTGTTACAAACCAAACGATTACTGTATGTAGTGATGAAAACCTAAATCAAGCGTTCAATGCATCTACCTCTG
>Ga0209532_1000038_pt1 | contig 128779 bp, 129 predicted proteins | sample COG_02_FD_184746 | JGI IMG/M metagenome (GOLD analysis project Ga0209532, IMG submission 184746) | Pelagic Microbial community sample from North Sea - COGITO 998_met_02 (SPAdes) (version 2) | ecosystem: Environmental > Aquatic > Marine > Neritic zone/Coastal water | place: Helgoland, sampling... | reverse complement strand
TTCGTTATTCTTCCTCCCATTTTATCTGCCTGGAAATAAACATGATTCCGGCAAGTATCACAAACAACCCTAAGCTTCCTGCGAGCAAGGCAAAGTCTTTTAATTGGATAAGAATAAAGATAAAACTGTACAACAGGGTCAACGTGGCCGCTACATAAGTGGCAAGTTTTGTACTACTCAAAACACTTCTTGCGTAGAAGAATTCCATGAGAACAGTCATAAGCGCCGCCACTAGGTAGGCGGCATTAAAACCGATGTGCTCTGAAAAAGACAAAAGCAAAGTGTAAAATAATACTAAAGCCAGTCCCACGAGTACATATTGCAATGCATTGACCTTTGCGCCCTTGATAAGTTCAGAGAAATAGAACACCATAAAAGTCAGTGCAATGATCAATATGGCATATTTGGCAACACGGTTCGATTTGCTGTAATTATCTACCGTTTTCACAAATTCCGTCCCGAAATAATCCTTCGTAGGGGTGTATTGCTTTCCAACCCATGATTGTGGAAAGTTTCTATTGAGATGGCTAACCTCCCAAAGCGCAGAAAAACCATCTGCTGTAGGCTCGTATTTAGTAGTTGCGAAACTACCTTCAAAATTAGGCTCAACCCAGGGACTAATCATAGCAAACGTTGTCTGTTTACCTAAGGGTACAACTGAAAAGCGGCGACTGCCACGGAGCTTGGTAGAAAATTCAAACTGAAGCAAATCCTCGTCGTTTATAGCAACTGAACTATGTACACCACTCCAATAAATATCATTCGTTACCAACCCGGAACTCAGAGGTAAGGATGTGTCGTTCCATTTAAAATCGAAAGCGCCTTCTACACCTCTTAAATCAGATATCCCAATATTGAGCGTGACCTTATCCCAATGGATATGTTTAGGATCTACACCCACTTTAGTCCAGTCGGGAAGCTTAAATTCACCTTGCATATTCGCATTACCTCGATAAACAATAGCCTCATAGATGCCTAATTTTCTTGTTTCCGGCTGTACATCTACCTCGCCGTCTAAATACTCAGGCAATACGTATAAATATTTTCGAGCATAGCTTATTTCTTCCGTTCCGTCAGAATTGGTAACTGTATATGGATCATCAAAAGGCACAGTGAGGTATGGCCCTACAAGCATTTGCTCTCCGCCCCAAACACTGGTCATTTCGTTGATTGCGTTTTCTTGAGTGTATTCGCGTTCGCGAATAAGATTTTGAATTAATTCTGCGGGAATTAACAATAGCAATGCCAGTAAAGCCACTGCCAGCATTTTAAACATCGGTTTTTGAATAAGTTTCATAGGTGTATCCTTTAATTGAGTTTGAAACGTTAAGGACTCCGACTTGAGTGTGCTCGAAGCGCCAATAATTTGTTAAAGAAAAAAGCCCCAAACAATGCTCGGGGCTTTTCTATCAATACTAAACTGAAATCGTTCTCTTATTCCGCTTTAACACGCGCCTCGCGCATGGGATTAGAGCGACCATTACGTTGCCAACGACTAGTTGCACCTCTAGAATACACATCAAACTTACTAGGCTCTTGCATTGCAGGCCAGTAATTATCACTGCGGTCAGTATCTGCCATCTCCAAGAATGGATCTAGGGTGATCTGGACTACCGGCTGCGTAAAATTGAACCACTTTGTGAATTCATCTTCATTCTTAAGCCAAACCTCAGCAGGTATGCGCTTGACCTCTTCCGTTCCGTCTTCTAATGTGAAACGCAAGACTAAAGGCATGAGAAGTCCACCTTGATTTTCAAAGGTAACCCCATAGAAATGATATCCAGCATCGAGTAGTGCGGCTTCCTCCTTGCTCAAGCCCGCGCGGTAACGATCGTAAGCTTCTCTGTCTGCAGCAGACACTTCAAACGGATTGTAACTATTATAAAAATCGCGCGTTGCAGGTACTTCGTCTACCATCGTACGAATAACTTCATTTCTTGCACGTCCAACGTGGTCATTCGCTTGGCGGTCTTTTTCTGCTTCAAAAGGCTTCTCCACATCTGGATCCTTAGTGGACATCTGGTACCATTGTACATCCTTAATAGCAATATCTACATGATCAGTGGTATAGAACCATCCGCGCCAGAACCAATCCAAATCTACACCAGATGCATCCTCCATAGTACGGAATAGATCTGCTGGAGTTGGATGCTTGAAGGCCCATCTACGGCTGTATTCTTTAAACGCATAATCGAATAATTCACGACCCATCACAGTTTCACGTAGAATGTTAAGCGCTGTAGCTGGTTTACCGTAGGCATTGTTACCAAACTGTAGAATGGATTCAGAATTGGTCATAATAGGAACAATCTGCTCTTTAGGGCCACTCATGTAAGGAACAATTTTAGCCGCAGGTCCACGACGCGAAGGGTAATCGTGATCCCACTCTTGCTCTGTGAGGTATTGTACAAAGGTATTTAGACCTTCATCCATCCAAGTCCATTGACGTTCATCAGAATTAATGATCATCGGAAAGAAATTATGGCCTACTTCATGTATAATCACTCCTATCATCCCGTATTTCGTTCCTTCGCTATAGGTTCCGTCCGATTCTGGACGACCTCCATTGAAACAAATCATAGGGTACTCCATTCCTATCCACTTTGTATGTACAGATATGGCCTTATGGTAAGGATAGTCGATTGTAAACTTCGAATATACTTTTAGTGTATGAGCAACAACGCGCGTAGAGTATTGCTCCCACAAAGGATTCCCCTCTTTTGGGTAATAACTCATTGCCATGGTCGTTTTGCCGCTAATATCCACAGCCTGAGCATCCCAAATAAATTTGCGAGAAGTTGCAAAGGCAAAATCACGAACATTTTCAGCTTCAAATGTCCATGTTTTAGTACTTGTAGCTTTGTTTTTTTCAGTAGCTTCAGCCTCCTCTTGAGTAACGATGATTACTGGATCATCGTAGCTTTTCTTAGCTTTTGCTAGACGAGCACGTTGCTTTGAAGATAATATTCGCGAAGCATTCATCAATTCTCCCGTAGAAGCAACAATGTGATCTGAAGGAACAGTAATATCGACTTTATAGTCACCGAAGGGCAATGTAAATTCACCTTGACCTAAAAACTGTTTGTTCTGCCATCCTTCAACATCGTTATAAACGGCCATGCGCGGAAAGAACTGAGCTATAGTGTAGAGGTAATTATCTTCCTCTTCGAAATATTCATAACCAGAGCGGCCTCCGATATCCATACGGTCGTTAATATTGAACCACCATTTGATCTTAAAGCTGAATTTTTGTCCTTGACGTAATGGCGTCGGAAGGTCAACTCGCATCATCGTGTTATTGACTGTATAGGGTAAATTAGCGCCGGAAGTGGTCTTTACGTAAGCCAATTTAAAACCGCCATCAAAATCGTAAAATTGATTATTTTTTAATTGGTTAAACGCCGTTTGTGCGTTTGCACCGCGCTGATTGAAAATACCGCCCGTTTTGATCTGCTGTGTTGTGCTGTTTTGAGCGCGCATATTTTGATCCAATTGGACCCACAAATAGCGAAGCTCGTCCGGACTATTGTTCGTGTAGGTTATCGTCTCTTCCCCGTAAATTCGTTGGGTTTCATCGTCTAATGTAATGGACATATCATAGTCCGCACGCTGCTGATAGTATTCGTGACCAGGCGCACCAGAGGCCGTTCTATAGACGTTCGGTGTGGGAAGTTCTTGTCCCAATTGACGGAACTTTGAGGTGTTCACATTTTGCGCGTGTAACGCAAAGGTTGCAAGTGCCAAAAGGCTGAGGGCTAATTTTCTCATGTGTAGGCTATGTTAAGCGCCAAAAACTTCTGGAAGGCGGTTCAAAATCATTTGAACACTCAGCGTTAAAACAACTCCAGAAAGCAGCCAGCGATACACACCACTACGGCCACCAAATTTTTGGAAAATCCAATATACAAAAAGCAAACAGAGTACAACGGCAATTTGTCCCGCTTCAATGCCTGCATTAAAAGGAAGCCATGCCCACCAAAAGGACTCGCTTTGTGCAATAAAGGTGTAGTAGGACCCAAATCCAAAACCGTGAATTAAACCAAATAATCCCGCCATCCACATCCCATGCGCCATGACTTTAAATCCGGTAAATAAATGAATCAGCACCGTCAGCCCTATAGTCACTGCAATGGCCAGTTCCACCCAAGCAGCCGGTAATGCGACCCAGCCTAATGCTGAAATGGCAAGGGATATACTGTGCCCCAAGGTAAAGGCTGTAATCCATTTTAGAGTAGGCTTCCACAATGAAAAACTTAATGGCAAAGTAAGCGCAAGCAAAAACAACATGTGGTCGTAGCCCTGTAGATCCGTAATGTGGCGAATGCCTAAGTTGAAATAGAACATCAAAAATCGAAAGTCAAGGTATAATCGTTTCCCTCTCTACAGCTGTTGGTTTTCTGATCACCGTCATAATGGAAAAGGACAATGTTCTCTTGAGTGGGGTAGATATCTGCCAAGAATTCATTGCGAACACGCCACTTTCCTGACAACGCTTCCAAAGATTTCTCTCCGTAATCCGCAACAAATAAGAGGTACAGTTCATCAGGACCATTCGCCGTGGTATAAAAAGTAATGGGCAGCGATTCTTTATTTAAAGAAATCTTTAGTCGCGACTCAATATAACTAGCGTGCAACTCAAATTGTGTCGTAGAATCTAAGGATACATAGCGCTGGACTTTTTCCTGAAGGAGCTCATTCATCGCTCGCTCCCAATCGTCTGGAAACGTTTTTACCACACCTGTGAGTACTCCCTTGTTCGTATCAACATTCAAATCTGTGACGCTCACATAGAAGTCATGTCTTACCTTAGTAGGACTTGTGGTGGTCGGCGAGAACGCACCTAACCATAGGGAAACAAAAACTAACAATACTTTCATACGCGTGAAAATAAAGCATTTTTCAACCCTAACCGTGCTTCTGTTCGGGCTATTTCTGCCAACTGTTGGGCTCGCTCAAGCCGTGCTTATCCATGAAGGTCCCGCTTATCAAACCGGCATATGCGAACCGAGCATATCTGTAGACCCAACGAATACCCAGAATGTATATGCCGCATCGGTATTGAATAATTTCTACCAAAGCACGGACGGTGGATTGCATTGGACTCAAAAGACTATTTCAAGTCCTTACGGCGTTTGGGGCGATCCATGTTTGGTGACCGATTTTAAAGGGCGCACCTATTTTTTCCACCTGAGCGACCCCGAAGGCACGAATTGGAATAGTGATCAGATACTGGACCGAATGGTTTGCCAGACTAAAGACGGTCCCAACGACACCTTCAATGACGGCAGCTTTACTGCGGTAAATGGTAAAAAACACGATAAAGAATGGACTGCAGTAAATCCGAAAAACGGTGCCATCGCATTGAGTTGGACCCAATTCGATCGCTACGGGACAGACGATCCCGAATGCCACTCGCGCATATTATTTAGCGAGAGCCGAAATCAAGGCGAAAGCTGGTCTACCCCGGAAGAGATTTCCTCCTTTTTAGGAAATTGCATTGATGATGATGGAACTGCTGAGGGTGCTGTGCCCGCGTACGGGACAAAAAACGAAGTCTACGTAGGCTGGGCGCTCGATCAAAGTATTTGGATGAGCATTAAGAACGGAAAACGTTGGGAAACCAGGCCCATCGCGCGACAAGAAGCCGGCTGGACACAGAGTTACACTGGGTTTAACCGTTGCAATGGTATGCCCGTAACCGTTGTAGACCACTGTAAAGACAGTCCGTTTTATGGCCGCGTTTATGTGTGCTGGGGCGATCAAAACAAGAAATTTGGAGGTGAAATTTACTTTGCCTTTAGTGATGATCGCGGTAAAAACTGGTCTGATCCCAAGCGTATTTCTCAAGGAGGAAAAAGCGATCAATTCCTTCCCTGGCTTACAATTGATCCAACAACCGGTGCACTCTTCGCCGTATACTATGACCGCCGCGAGACCGCTTCTCCAACTGAAACAAACACCTATTTAGCACAAAGTACAGACGGCGGGGCGCATTGGAGTGAATTAAAAATAAATAACGCACCGTTCTATCCTTCTGATGAATTTTTCATGGGTGATTACAACCACATCAGCGCACACGGCGGCATCGTTCGTCCGATCTGGACCGAATTACGAGACGGTAAAAAATCGATTTGGACTTATCCTCTTGACTTTAAATTTAGCATACATCAGTAATGAATCTACTCATCGTAAGTACCTCTACCGTTTACGGCGAACCCTACCTTAGTTATCTCAAAGAAGAGTGCGCCGATTTCTTTACCAACGCACCAAAAATCCTTTTCATTCCGTTCGCCCGGCCTGGCGGTATGACTCACGAGGCCTATACAGCGAAGGCTAAAGAAGTTTTCGCCCCATGGGGGTTCGAAATGCGCGGTGCGCATGAGTTTGCCGATGCCGATGAAGGTTGCCGTTGGGCTGATGGCTTTTTTACCGGTGGGGGGAACACTTTCGTTTTAGCGAAAACACTCCATGAAAGTGGCTATTTCAAGGCAATAGACTCAGCAGTTCGCGAAGGGAAGCCGTATATGGGAACGTCTGCAGGTTGCAACATGACGGGCCTAAGTATCTGTACAACCAACGATATGCCTATTGTGTATCCGCCAACTTTCGACGCATGGGGATGGGTTCCCTTCAACATTAACCCGCACTACTTGGATCCAGTGGAAGGAAGCACACACATGGGAGAAACTAGAGCGACGAGAATAAAGGAATTCCACCAATTCAACGACCAGCCTGTATACGGACTTCGAGAAGGCTCTTGGATTCGTGTACACGGGACGTCGATGGAATTAAAAGGTGAGCATAGTGCACGTTGGTTCCGAAAAGGTAAAGATCCAACAGAGTCAAAAAAACATATTATTTGATTCATTTTGATATATTAAACGATGTTTAGAATTATATTTGATTAGTTTCACAACAAATAATCAGATATGAAAAACCACGTCTTAACTATACTTTTCATTTTTTCTTTTCAAACTTTTGTTAGTGCCCAAAGCGAGTGGGCATTGCAAATAAGCGTTGAAGAAACTGTAACCTTAGGAGACGCAAGAAGCTCATTTGATTTTCTCTCTTTAACACAACTTGCCGCGAATTCCGGCATGCGGTCAGGGTTTCATTACACTAAGAATGATCATTTAGCTGCTGAACTTACCTTAGGTGTGGTAGGTACATCTAAGCCTAATTCGTGGTTTACAAAAATTGTCCCTGTAGAACTAGTAGGACATTACAATATCCTACCATATTTAGCTAGTGACTCTCCTTTCAAATTTAATCTTGACTTGGGCGTAGGTACAGCACTTGTAAGGGCAAGAAGCGCTACTTATAACAGTTCTGGTCGTTTCTCTTTCAGTGAACACTTATCTGCTGGAGCCTCTTTGGATGTGCCACTTAATGACCGCTGCAAATTGAGTTTCGGGTTCCGCAATACTTATTTCATTGATGATTACATTGATGCCACCCTAGTTGATGGAACTTCTAATGATCAACTATTGCGGTTCTTTACCTCAGCTCGTGTAAATCTTGGCCAAAATGCTAAGACAAAAACAATGATCGCAGATGCTGAAAAAAAAGCTGCAAAGCTGAATGCTGAGTTGGCTTTAGCCAGAGCGAATGCTAATGTATTGGCACAACAGAGTCGTTCAACCATTGAAACGCTAGAAAAGTCTGTCGAATCACTTAAAGAAGAGCTAGGAGGCGTGAAAAACGAACCACTTAAAGAATACATTCTTCAAAGTGTTCATTTTGATATTAATCAAAGTACAATTCGCACCGCCGACATTCCTGAATTAATGACCCTCTTTAACGTGCTATCTAATAATGATGATTTAAAAGCAGTCATCATAGGCCATACGGATGATTTAGGACCTGAAGATTTCAATGAAAAACTTTCGATTGAAAGAGCATTAACCGTAAAAACTTGGCTTGTAAACAAAGGAATTGCTGAAAATAGACTAGAAGCTAAGGGTGAAAGTAATTCTTATCCTGTGATTCCTAATTCAGAAGCCGATGCCCGTGCTGTAAACAGGCGTACAGAAATAAGACTCAAATAATAGGATTAGATTTAATGAAAAAAGGCTAGAATAAATTTATTCTAGCCTTTTTATTTAAATATCTTTTCTCAAAGTTAAGTGTCTTTTACTCTGCCTTTCAATCCCATATTTAACAGAGCTGTTAAATATGTTTCCACTTTCAGTTTATAAATCAATGAAGCTCAAGGGCGAGCATACGGCGCGTATATTTACTTTAAATCATGTCAAAGACGTTTTGGAAATAAGAATGGAACATTTTTAAAACCTATATTTGACATTAAATCCATACAAATATCAAATATCAAATCGATCGTAATGAAAAAATTAATTTTATTAGTCTGTATTTTTCTAACGTCCAATCTTTCAACATATGGGCAAAGTAAGTGGTCCTATATTGCTACAGTCGAAGAGAATATTCATGTATCCGATGTTCGTCCTTCGTACAACTTCATTAATTTAAGTGTCCCCGCAGGAAATGCTGGCATGAGGATGGGTGCATTTTACACCCATGATGATAAAATTAGTGCTGAAGCAACACTTGGTGTTATCGGTATAAGTACTCCAAACAGGTTTTCTTCAGGCTTGATACCAATCGAAGTCATTGGTCATTACAACGTTTTACCAGATCTGTCCATTGATTGGTTGTCAAAATTCAATCTAGATCTGGGTATAGGAACTGGGTTAGCTGAATCTAGTCCTGGTAATTATGGTTTTGCCGAACACATGGTTGTTGGTGCTACAGCAGAATTAGGGAATCTATTACCCTTTGGAACATTGATGATGGGAACCCGATATACAATGTTTATTGATGACTATATAGATGGCTACGTTAACGGTTCTGGAAATGATAAAATTCTTCGATTTTTTACTGGTGTTAGAATTGACTTAGGGAAATCAAACAATGCTGATGAACTCTTGGCGGCGAAAAATAAAATTGACAAACTATCTGGTGATTTAACGGCAGCAGTTCTAGCATTTGATGACTTATCCGCCCAGAAAGAAGGGGAAAAATCACGTTTAGAGGCAGAAAATGCGAAATTAAAGGAGCAACTTCAATCTACAGAAAACGGTAATTCTAGTACTAGTATTGAAGCAACAGAAATTATCAATGAATTCAACGGATATCATGTTGTGATTGGTTCATTCCCTGAAAAGTCATTAGCTGATGATTACTCGGCCACTTTAAATATTGACGGGCTTGAAGTAAAATATGTAGAAAGTATTCCAACATATAGAGTTGTGCTTAGCGAGCATAAAGAATTAAGAGCTGCTCTTGAAGCACTTGAGAATGCAAGAGGAATAACCCCAAATGCTTGGATTGCCGTGTATTAAACGGCAATAAAGTTCATAAAAACCCGCCTCTAATGGCGGGTTTTTTTTGGCCTAATAATCCTTAAATTTGTCGCTCCATCAGACACTATGAAAAAAACAGCATTGATAGTTCTCGACGGTTGGGGACGCGCCGATAATCCTGAAGTAAGCGCCATAGACAAGGCAAATACACCCTTTGTCGATAGTCTCTACCAGAACTACCCACAAACTTGGATCAAAACCTCAGGGTTAGATGTCGGTCTTCCAGATGGGCAGATGGGCAATTCAGAAGTTGGCCATATGAATCTAGGAGCTGGCCGTGTTGTCTACCAAGATTTAGTGAAAATTAATCTTGCAGCGAAGAACGGCGATTTCGCTAACGACCCTACACTTCATAATGCTTTAGCACATGCCAAAGCCACAGGTGGAAACATACATATTACGGGTCTATTGAGTGATGGCGGGGTTCACGCACATATCAATCATGCAAAAGCGCTGTGCAGCTGGCTGTATGCTGAAGCATTTGAAAACGTCTTTGTTCACGCATTTACTGATGGACGAGATACCGATCCTCAAGGCGGTGCAGATTACCTACAGGATTTGATAGATCACATGGATACCACGACCGGTCGTATAGCCAGTGTTATAGGGCGCTACTACGCCATGGATCGAGACAAGCGCTGGGAGCGCGTTGCACGCGCTTACCACCTACTAGTCAATGGTAAAGGAACAGCTACTCAGGATGTCATTGGCGCAGTAAAAGCGCAGTATGCGGCAGGAACAACAGATGAATTCATGGAACCGATTTTCGTCGCGAACGACGAGGGAAATCCATTGGCGTGTATAAAAGAGAATGATGTTGTGCTAGTCTTTAATTTCCGTACCGATCGTGGTCGCGAGATCACTGAAGTATTGACGCAGCGAGATTTCCCAAAGCACAACATGAGTGCATTGAATTTACACTATGTCACCATGACTAGCTATGACGATACTTTTAAGGGCGTTGAGGTAGTTTTTCGAAAGGATAATCTATCGAATACTTTGGGCGAAGTTTTGGAAACAACCGGCAAGACACAAATTAGAATTGCTGAAACGGAAAAGTATCCGCACGTAACTTTCTTCTTTTCAGGCGGCCGCGAAGAACCTTTTAAAGGCGAGGAACGTTTGTTATGCCCATCACCGAAGGTAGCCACTTATGACCTACAACCTGAAATGAGTGCAGGAGATATTAGAGATGCAATCGTACCGAAGCTAAAAGAAGGAACAACCGATTTCATTTGCTTGAATTTTGCCAACCCCGATATGGTAGGGCATACAGGGGTTATGGATGCAGCAGTTAAGGCTTGTGAGACAGTAGACCATTGCTTACAATCGGTAGTGGAAGCAGGATTAGAAAAAGAGTATCAGTTTATCATTCTCGCCGACCACGGTAACGCAGATTGTATGCTAAACGAAGATGGAAGCCCCAATACAGCGCACACCACCACTGTAGTACCCTGTTTCCTGGTTGGCTCTTCGTCGCAAAACTTAGCATTGAAGGAAGGAAAATTAGGCGATATCGCACCAACCATATTGGCACTGATGGGCGTTGTGCAACCGGAAGAAATGACGGGAGAAAATTTATTGAAAGCGAATAAATGATAAAATATAAAAGCGCTGAGCAAATAGAATTGATGCGTGAAAGCGCACAATTGGTAAGCAAGACCTTAGGGATGCTTGCACCGCTAGTAGTGCCTGGTGCTATACCGTTAGAATTGGATAAAAAAGCTGAGGAGTTCATCCGAGACCACGGCGGCGAACCTGGATTTCTAGGAATGTATGGTTTTCCAAACAGCCTGTGCATGTCTCCAAACGCGCATATTGTGCACGGCATCCCTGGTAAATCATCGCTTCAAGAAGGCGATATCATGAGTGTAGATTGCGGGGTATTCATGAACGGCTATTATGGTGACCACGCGTATACTTTTCCCATCGGTGAAGTTGATGAAGTAACGGCTAAATTATTAGAGGATACCAAAGCATCACTATATGCCGGTATTCGAGAAGTACGCGCAGGTAATCGTATTGGGGATATAGGTGCTGCTATTCAAGAATACACTGAAAGTAGAGGATATGGCGTTGTTCGTGAACTCGTAGGACACGGTTTAGGAAAAAAAATGCACGAAGAACCGCAAGTACCGAACTACGGTAAGCGCGGCAGAGGTAAGAAAATTCAGGAAGGATTGGTCATTGCTATCGAGCCCATGATCAACCTAGGCACACAGCGCATCAAACAGCTGGAAGATGGATGGACCATCCTTACGGCGGATGGAAAATACAGCGCACACTTTGAACACGATGTAGCAGTCGTTAACGGTGAGCCTGAAATTCTAAGTACCTTCCAATACATTTATGACGCGTTGGGTATGGAACCTGCGGAATACGAGAAATTATGATTTCTAGCATTATGAAATGGGCATTGGCCAAAGTGCCACGCCCCCTTCTTATTCGATTAAGCTATTTGGTTCAATGGGTTGCACCCGTACTTTTCAAAGGCTCTAAATTTATCGACCCCATAGACGGACGAGGATATAATAGATTCTTCCCTTATGGCTACGGCCCTAACCAGCGTGAAAATGCCTTGTGTCCGGGGACCAATTCATTGGAGCGTCATCGTCTCTTATGGCTCTACCTTAAAGACTACACCAACTTTTTAACTGAACCGCAAAACCTTCTGCATATTGCACCAGAACAGTGTTTCTATGGTCGCTTTAAGAAAATGAAGCATTTGGACTATACCACAGCTGACCTCTTTTCGCCATTAGCAGATCTTCGCTTTGATGTACAGAACATCCCGTTAGAAGACAACACGTATGATACCATTTTCTGTAATCACGTTTTAGAACATGTGGATGACGACCAACAAGCTATGCGTGAACTGCGCCGTATTTTAAAGCCCGGCGGTTTAGCCATCATGCAAGTTCCTTTGGACCCAGATTACGCTAAAACGGATGAAGACCCTAGCATTAAAGATCCTGCGGAACGCGAGCGTCGTTTCCGTCAGTACGATCATGTTCGTTTGTACGGTCAAGATTACCCTGAGCGCTTAACTACGGCAGGTTTCAAAGTAACGACCTTTGACGCAGGTAAAGAATTGCCGGCGGAATGGTTCTCAAAATATGCGCTCCCTAAGCGCGAAATGTTGTACGTCTGTACGAAGTAAAATTTAGAAACATCTTTGATTCATGGGCGAGCGTAAGCGAGCCCACGATCCCAGCACCCAGCATAAAAAAACCCGCGGCCTATGGCCGCGGGTTTTCAGTATCTATAGTGTAGGTTCCGGTTATTTCAACCAACCCGCAATCATCCGTTGCATTTTCTCTTCTTCCTCTTGAGCTAATAAAGGATCAACTAGAATACGACCACTGTGCTCATCAATCATGATTTTCTTGCGCTGTGCTAATTCCATTTGGCGCTGCGGTGGAATCACGAAGAATGAACCTGCAGATGCACCACGTTCCACAGAAACGACAGCCAACTTATTTTTAGTTGCGGTACGAATACGATCGTATGCTTCTGCCAAACGAGACTCAATAGTACCTTTAGTCTCTTCAGACTTAGCCAAAAGCATTTCCTCCTCTTTCTGCGTCTCAGACATAATACTGTCCAATTCCGCTACCTTGTGATCAAGGTGCTGCTTGCGCTCTGCAAAACGCTCTCCCGCCTCCGCATTTACCTCTTTCTTTGAATCGATACGGGCATTGAATTCCTTAATACGCTTTTCTGCTAATTGGATTTCCAACTCTTGGTACTCAATCTCTTTAGCGATGGCTTCAAACTCGCGATTGTTGCGAACTTGCTCCTGATCCTTGGCATATTTCGCCATTTTCTCCTCGCTCTCTTTGATTAAGAGTAATTTGTCCTTGATATCTTGTTCTAGATCTGCAACCTCGTTGTTTACTTTCTCCATACGAGTCTCTAAACCAGCTACTTCACTTTCCAAATCTTCTACCTCCAATGGGAGTTCACCGCGCATCGCACGAATCTCGTCGATACGACGATCAATAATCTGTAGATCGTAAAGTGCTCTTAGCTTGTCTTCTACGCTGATCTCTTTTGCCTTCTTAGCCATACTAATAGTACTGAATAGGATTTGTGTTTACCTCTGTTGTGAGGACGGCAAATTTAGGGAATTTTTTCTCAATGAACTCAGCAATTAGACCGATTGTAAACTGCTCACTTTCAAAATGTCCAACATCCAATATTGTTATCGCAGCATCTGCATCAAAGAATTGATGGTATTTGTAATCAGCGGTGATAAACACATCCGCCTTTACGGCCTTTGCCGCACCAAGCAAAAAGCTGCCGGAACCCCCGCAAACAGCGACCGTACGGACTTTATCTGCAATAGGTTTTGTATATCGAATGGTCGTCCCAAACGTTGTTTTTACATGTTCTAAAAAGGCATCAAACGGCATTGCTTCCGGCAATTCCCCATACGCTCCAGCACCATAGTCGGTTGCCTTATTCGCGATGTTTAACCACTCATAGGCCATCTCTTCGTATGGATGGGTAGTACGTGCCGCATGCTCTACGGCCGATATCGCGAAATTGGGTACAATAAATTCCAATTTTACCTCATCAACCTCTTCTCGTATACCTATTTCACCAACAACCGGATTTGTGCCCTGAGTTGGCTTGAATGTTCCTTTACCGTTTGTCGTAAAGCTACACTCTTGATAAGCACTTACCTTTCCTCCTCCAGCTGCAAATACGGCTTCAGCGACCTCTTTTCGTGCTGCCCTCGGTACATACACCTGGAATTTATAAAGCGTATCAGCCATAGGACTGAGCACGCTGTGATTGGAAACGCCCAACAAAGACATGATCTTGGCATTCACACCCCACAGTACATTATCTAAATTTGTGTGAATCGCATAAATCGCGATGTTGTGTTTTATAGCTTTCATAATAACGCGTTCAACATAAGTGCGTCCATTGAAGCGTTTCAATCCACTAAAAACAATGGGGTGGTGTGCAATAATGAACTGGACCTTTTTTTCTATGGCCTCATCCACAACCGATTCCAGACAATCCAATGTTACTAACACGCCACTGGTTTCCCAGTCCAGCGCTCCAACAATGAGTCCACTATTATCGTAAGACTCCTGAAGCACCGGGGGCGCCCACTCTTCTAAAGCGTTTATTATTTCTCCTATTCTCATATTCCGAATTTAGGGCTCTTCTGCCGCATCACAATAGCACCCATAAAAAAAGTCCCCGAACCCAAGGGCCCGAGGACTTCATAAGACTCTAACAAGATTTACTTGTTATCGTTATCCATTTGCTCTTTCAAAGCTGCTAAAGCATCTAGATCGCCCATAGTTGAACGCTCTACGTTTTGGTTAGGTACAGAAACGTTTCCGCCTTTGTTACCACCTCCGCCACTACGGCCTTTCTTCATTTCAACCTCCTTATATGTGCCTACGTGAGACACAACAATACGGCGGTTGTCCTTATTGAATTCAATTACTTTGAATTCAGCAGTTTCACCTTTTTCAAGCTTCGCACCATCTTCCTTCGTGATATGACGTGCAGGACAATACGCTTCAACGCCATCGTAAGCATCAAACTTAACATCACCACCCTTATCACCAGAATTAATCATGGTACCAGTGACAGTCTTACCTACGGCGAATACATCAGTATATGCATCCCACGGATTAGACTCAACTTGTTTATGGCCTAAACTCAAACGACGATTATCTGCATCGATATCAAGAACTACTACCTCTAACTTGGCGCCAATGGTTGTAAACTCTGAAGGATGCTTGATTTTTTTCGTCCAGCTCAAATCAGAAATGTGGATCAAACCATCAATTCCTTCTTCCAGCTCTAAGAATATACCGAAGTTCGTGAAGTTACGTACTGTACCCTCGTGCTTCGAGCCCTGCGGGTATTTAGTAGTAATATCGGTCCATGGATCTGTAGTTAATTGCTTGATACCCAAACTCATCTTACGGTCTTCACGGTCTAATGTTACAACTTCCGTCTCTACTTCGTCGCCAACTTTCATGAAGTCACCAGCACTACGTAAGTGTGCTGACCAGCTCATTTCACTAACGTGAATCAGACCTTCAACTCCAGGAAGAATTTCAACGAATGCTCCATAATCTGCCAAAACAACTACTTTACCTTTCACCTTGTCACCAACGCTTAGGTTTTCGTCTAGGGCATCCCATGGGTGCTTCTCAAGTTGCTTGAGACCTAATTGAATACGTGTTTTACCTTCATCGAAATCAAGGATTACTACGTTAATTTTTTGATCCAATTCTACAACTTCAGACGGGTGGTTGATACGGCTCCAGCTCAAATCAGTGATGTGAACCAGACCATCTACACCGCCCAAGTCGATGAATACACCGTACGAAGTAATATTCTTAACGGTACCTTCAAGAACTTGTCCTTTCTCCAATTTACCAATGATCTCTTTTTTCTGCTCTTCAAGATCTGCCTCGATAAGTGCTTTATGAGAAACAACAACATTTTTGAATTCGTGGTTGATTTTAACCACTTTGAATTCCATTGTTTTATCAACATATTGGTCGTAATCGCGGATTGGCTTAACGTCGATTTGCGATCCCGGCAAGAATGCCTCTAAACCGAATATATCTACGATCATACCACCTTTCGTGCGTGCCTTAACGTAACCTTTAACGATTTCATCGTTATCATGCGCTTCGTTAACACGGTCCCAAGCTTTGATCGAACGCGCTTTTCTGTGTGATAATACCAACTGACCGTTTTTGTCTTCCTGACGATCAACCAATACTTCTACCGTATCGCCAACTGCTAATTCTGGGTTGTAACGGAACTCATTCAAGCTCACTACACCTTCACTCTTAGAGTTGATGTCGATAATTACTTCGCGGTCAGTCTTTACGGTAACCTTACCTTCAACGACCTGATGCTCAACCGAAGAACCTAAAGTTTCTGCATACAGATCAACCAACGCTTGACGTTCGCCGCTATCTGTATCTGCACCGCCTTCTACGTCTGCCCAACTAAATGCAGGAGCTTCAGGAACGACTTCCTCAGCAACTTCTTCAGTTGCGGCTGCAACAGGAGCTTCAGGAACGACTTCCTCAGCAACTTCTTCAGTTGCGGCTGCAACAGGAGCCTCAGAAACTACTTCCTCAGTAACTTCTTCAGTTGCGGCTTCAACAGGAGCTTCAGGAACGACTTCCTCAGCAACTTCTTCAGTTGTGGCTGCAACGGGTGTTTCTACTACGGTTTCTTCTGTTTTTGGAGCTTCCTGAGCTGGAGTCTCTTGTTGTACCTCTTCTGCAGGTACTTGATTCTCTTCTGACATGAGAGATTTACTTGTATCTCAGAGCTTTGCACACACTTCCCATTAACTCTAAGAGTGGTTGTAGTTATTAGTAGTCCTCTTCGGTGGTATGCTTCATGTCCGAAAAGGGGTGCAAATATATAAACTATTAAAACATAAAACCACTGTAAATCAAACAAAAAGGCCTCGGGAAAACAATTTTCCCGAGGCCTTTAATTTTCCGTTCAATGGAATTACTTCAATTTTTCTTTTAGCAAGTCCGTTGTGGTCGATCCTGGACGTTCAATCGGCATTCCCATTGCACGGTCCCAAATCAAATTTGATAACGTTCCTAGCGAACGTGCTACACCAAACAATACTGTGTAGAATTCATATTCTACCAAGCCGTAATGGGTGAGCAATTGACCACTGTGTGCATCCACATTCGGCCATGGATTCTTGACTTTACCAGTAGCGCTTAAAATATCTGGCACCACCTCATAGATCATGCTTACAATTTTAAACAACTCTGAATTTGGCATTTTCGCCTTTGCAAACTCACGTTGCGCTGTATATCGAGGATCGGTCTTACGTAACACCGCATGTCCAAAACCTGGAATAACTTTACCATCCGCAAGTGTTTTTTTACAATAACTAGCAATCTGCTCTTTAGTAGGCAAACCACCGCCCAATTCTTGACGCATGTTATTAATCCAACGAATAACCTCTTGATTCGCGAGACCGTGTAAAGGACCCGCTAGACCATTCATACCGGCAGCAAAACTCAAATACGCATCACTTAACGCAGACCCTACCAAATGTACTGTATGTGCACTCACGTTTCCACCTTCGTGATCGGCGTGAATAGTCATGTACAAACGCATCAATTCTTTGAACTCATCGTTATCGAAGCCCAACATGTGTGCGAAGTTACCCGACCAGTCTAAGCTCGGATCTGGTTCAATATGCTGATCGTTATGGTACATACGACGGTAGATGTATGCAGCAACACGTGGTAAACGAGCAATGAGATTCATTGAATCTTCGTAAGTCGCATCCCAGTATTCGCTTTTATGTACGCCGCGACTGTATGCCTTTGCAAATTCACTTTCCGTGCGCATTGCCATAATAGCTACAGTAAACTGTGTCATCGGATGAGTGCGGGTTGGGAGTGCGTCAATGGCTTTGAACACATGAACCGGAACGTTATTACGACGCACCCAGTTGTTACTCAAGCGGCGTGCTTCTGCCTCAGTAGGAACTTCATTCATTAACATCAAATGAAACAGTCCTTCTGGCAAAGGCTGTTCGCCACCAGGATACTTAGGAAGTTTCTCTTGAAGTTCAGGAATACTGTAGCCACGGAAGCGAATACCTTCTTCAGGATCCAATTTCGAGGTCTCGCAAATGAGCGCGGGCATACCGCGCATACCACCGTAGAGCTGACTTACCTTTATCTCACCGATGGTCTTATCACCATTGGCTTTTAGAAAAGCCTTGGTATCAGCTACGATGTCCGGAAAGATGTCTCTGAACTGTTCTTTAATTTTTTCCATGATAGATAGGTTTTCCTGAATTATTAACTGATGAATCTGAAATTTTTACCAGGGAAAACTGCATTTTCACCAAGCTCTTCTTCAATTCTCAATAGTTGATTGTATTTCGCCATACGGTCTGAACGAGATGCAGAACCCGTTTTAATCTGACCAGTATTCAAAGCTACCGCTAAATCTGCGATTGTTGAATCTTCTGTCTCACCCGATCTGTGTGACATCACTGCAGTCATCATATGACGGTTTGCGAGCGTTACCGTATTGATGGTCTCCGTAAGCGTACCAATTTGGTTTACTTTAATCAAAACCGAATTCGCACTCCCTTCTTCGACACCGCGTGCAACGCGCTTCTCGTTGGTCACAAATAAATCGTCACCTACCAATTGGACCTTATCTCCAATTTTCGCGTGAAGTTTAGCCCATCCAGCCCAATCGTCTTCATGAAGACCGTCTTCGATAGACGCAATTGGATATTTTTCAATCCAGTTTGCCCAATAATCGACCATCTCATCAGAAGTTAGTTCACGACCGTCACTCTTGTGGAATACGTAAGTACCTTTTTCTTCATTATAAAATTCAGAAGCTGCAGCATCCATCGCAATCCAGATATCTTGACCTGGCTTGTAACCTGCTTTCTCAATGCTTTCTAAAATAATTTCGAGTGCCTCTTCGTTCGAGCCAATTGACGGCGCAAAACCACCTTCATCACCTACGTTCGTTGAATAACCTTTACTCTTTAGTACTTTCTTTAAATTATGGAATACCTCAGTACCCATACGCAATGCTTGACTGAATGATTCAGCACCAAAAGGCATGACCATGAACTCTTGAAAGTCAATTGAATTGTCCGCGTGTGAACCACCGTTTAAGATATTCATCATAGGAACTGGCAACGTTCTCGCGTTAACACCGCCAATGTAGCGGTACAAGGACTGACCTGTACTTTCTGCTGCTGCCTTTGCAACTGCTAAAGAAACCGCTAAGATTGCATTAGCTCCTAACTTTCCCTTGTTCTCAGTTCCGTCTAAATCAATCATTATTTGATCAATCTCCGCTTGCTCGGTAACGATCTCACCTTCCAATTCTGGTGCAATTATATCATTTACATTTTGAACGGCTTGTAATACACCTTTACCCATGTATACGCTAGCGTCATCATCGCGCAATTCTACTGCTTCGTGAATCCCCGTTGATGCACCAGAAGGCACCGCAGCTCTTCCCATTGCACCGGTAGAGGTAATTACATCAACTTCAACTGTTGGATTACCACGTGAATCCAAAATTTGTCTTGCATGAATATGCGTAATAACAGACATATTGTTTCTTTTTAGAGTGTTAGTTCTTGTTCCTTGCGGACTAGTGGTTCTTTATACGTTCTATGAAATCGTCAAATAAATATCTACTGTCATGTGGACCTGGGCTGGCCTCAGGGTGGAATTGTACAGAGAAACAATTCGCATCCGTGCGCTTAATTCCCGCAACGGTTTGATCATTCAAGTGAATGTGCGTCAAAGCGACGTTTTCGGCCTTTTCAACATCCTCCATGTTTACTACGAAGCCATGATTCTGCGATGTGATTTCACCTTTACCGGTCTCAATGTTCTTCACCGGATGATTTATTCCTCGGTGTCCATTATGCATTTTAAAGGTCGACAATCCACTCGCTAATGCAATCATCTGATGACCCAAGCAGATTCCGAACACAGGTAGTCCGGAGCCGATTCCCTTAGCAACTTCTGCTACAACTTCTGGCGAAGCCGCAGGATCACCAGGGCCGTTTGAATAAAACAATCCACTAGGAGCCCATGCAAGCATTTCTTCAGTGCTCGTATTCCAAGGAAACACTTTTACTCTTGCACCTCTTTCTGTCATGCAACGAATAATATTCTCTTTAATACCTAAATCTAAAGCAGCGATTTTTAAAGTAGAATCTGAAGGACCTACCTCATATGCCTCTGAACAACTAACGGTTGGTGCTAAAGCCAAACCCTCCATGGAAGGGCACTTCGCTAACTCTTGTTTTAAGGCTTGAATGTCATGAATCTCTGTGGAAATAACAGCATTCATTGCCCCTGAATCACGAATGTGACGGACAAGTGCACGAGTGTCGATATCTCTAATCGCTACTTTACCTTCTTTTTCGAAGTAACCATACAAGCTGTCTGTTTTACCGATTCTAGATGCAACCTCACTGAAATTTTTGGTAACTAATCCGGCAATCTGAATATGCTTACTCTCAACCTCTGTATCCTTCACACCGTAATTCCCGATGTGAGAAGTGGCCATTACCATTAGCTGACCGAAGTAAGATGGATCCGTAAAGATCTCTTGATACCCCGTCATACCTGTATTGAAACATATTTCTCCGTAGGCCGTACCGTCCAAACCAGTGGAAGTTCCATAAAATACTGCACCATCTTCCAGTAGTAAAACAGCTTTTTTGTTTGATTCTTTCATGAGTCGCTATCTTCAAAAAAAAGGGGAAACCAGGCTTGAACCTAATTTCCCCTCGAAATTACTTAACAATGACCGATTTGGTGCATTAATTCTTTGTTATTCAGCAGATTCTTCTTTTGATTCTTCTGCTGCTGCAGGTACTTCAGCTACTGGTGCAGCTTCCTCAACTGCTGGCGCAGTTTCAGTTTTTGCACGACGGCTGCGACGAGTAGTCTTCTTCTCGTCTTTCCCGTACATATCATTGAAGTCTACCAATTCAATCATACACATCTCTGCATTATCACCTTGACGGTTTCCTGTTTTGATGATACGAGTATATCCACCAGGGCGATCACCGACCTTAGGACCCACCACATTGAATAATTCAGTTACAACCTCTTTTTGACGTAATACTGCAAAAGCAACACGACGATTGTGCGTAGTATTCTCTTTTGAACGAGTTACTAAAGGCTCAATTACCTTACGCAACGCCTTTGCTTTTTGCACTGTTGTCATTACACGTTTGTGCTCAATTAATGAGCCTGCCATGTTACTCAACATCGCTTTTCTGTGCGCAGTTTTTCTACCGAGGTGGTTAAATTTCTTACCGTGTCTCATGCTTATTCTTTATCGAGCTTATATTTTGAGATATCCATCCCGAAGCTCAAGTTTTTACTTTCAACTAACTCCTCCAGCTCAGTAAGAGACTTCTTACCGAAGTTGCGGAATTTCATTAAATCAGACTTAGAGAATGTCACTAAATCACCCAATGTATCAACCTCTGCTGCTTTCAAACAGTTCAAAGCACGAACACTCAAGTCCATATCATGCAGCTTAGTTTTAAGCAATTGACGCATATGTAATGCTTCTTCATCGTAGCTCTCAGTCTCTGAAGACTCTTCATCTTCTAAGCTGATACGCTCATCACTGAAGAGCATGAAGTGGTGGATTAAAATCTTTGCCGCTTCTGTCAGTGCATCCTTTGGATGAATTGAACCGTCCGTATCGATCTCAAATACCAATTTTTCGTAATCGGTCTTTTGCTCAACACGGTAGTTTTCAACTGAATACTTAACGTTCTTGATCGGTGTGTAAATGCTGTCTAAAGCAATTGTTCCTATTGGAGCATCTGCCTTCTTGTTCATTTCAGCACCAACATATCCGCGCCCTTTCTCAATTACCATTTCCATAGTCAAGCTAACGCTTGGATCCATGTTACAGATAACGTGATCTGGGTTCAATACTTGGAAAGCACTGATGTGCGATGCTAAATCGCCAGCAACTAACTGTTCTTTACCGCCGATTGTGAACTTCACTGTTTCGATATCCTGAGCTTCAATCTGTTGCTTAAAACGTACTTGTTTCAAGTTTAGAACGATCTCAGTTACATCTTCAACAACACCTTGAATGGTTGTGAACTCGTGGTCAACACCTTCAATTCTCAATGAAGTCAAAGCAAAACCTTCAAGACCGGAAAGTAAAACTCTGCGAAGTGCATTACCGACGGTAAGACCGTAACCAGGCTCCAAAGGTCTAAACTCGAACTGACCACTGAAGTCAGTGGAAGCGTTCATTATTACTTTTTCGGGCTTCTGGAAATTAAGGATAGCCATATAAGAGAGTATAAGGTGATTATTATTTAGAGTACAATTCGACGATGAGCTGCTCCTTGATATTCTCAGGGATTGCATCGCGTGAAGGAACACTTAAGAAGGTACCTTCCATTTTACTTTCGTTCCATTCCAACCATGGGTACTCAGTTCCACGGCTAGCCAATGCTTCAGCAACTACTACCAGTGACTTAGACTTCTCACGAACTCCAATCACATCGCCTGGAGTAATATTCATTGATGGAATATTAACGATCTGACCGTTCACTGTAATGTGACGGTGACCTACGAGCTGACGAGCGCCATCACGAGTTTTACCTAAACCTAAACGGAAAACAACGTTGTCTAGGCGACTTTCACACAGTTGAAGCAATACATCACCTGTTTTGCCTTTACTACGTGACGCTTTGTCAAACATACGAGCAAATTGACGCTCCAATATACCGTAGGTGTATTTCGCTTTTTGCTTTTCTTGTAGCTGTACTGAATATTCGCTTTTCTTTCCGCGACGACGGGTGTTACCGTGCTGACCCGGAGGGTACTTACGCTTTTCGAAAGAGCTATCTGGGCCAAAGATTGGCTCACCCATACGGCGAGCGATCTTTGTTTTTGGTCCTCTATATCTTGCCATAATACTGTTCTTCTCTATTTATTAAACGCGACGTTTCTTGGGTGCACGACAACCGTTGTGAGGAGTTGGAGTGATATCGATGATTTCGATAACCTCTATTCCTAAGTTGTGGAGCGAACGAATCGCACTCTCACGTCCATTACCTGGACCTTTGACGTAAGCCTTCACTTTTTTAAGTCCTGCTTCCAATGCTACACGACCACAATCTTCTGCTGCCATCTGTGCAGCGTAAGGAGTGTTCTTTTTTGAACCACGGAAGCCCATCTTACCGGCAGACGACCAAGAGATTACTTGCCCTTGATTGTTCGTCAACGAGATAATGATGTTGTTAAAAGAAGATCCAATGTGCGCTTCACCGACAGCGTCGATACGCACTTTACGCTTCTTTGTCTGTTTAGTCTGTTTCTTAGCCATAACTAACTATTATTTAGTCGCTTTCTTCTTGTTAGCAACCGTTTTTCTCTTACCCTTTCTAGTACGTGAATTGTTCTTCGTACGCTGTCCACGCAGTGGAAGTCCCAAACGGTGACGGATACCACGGTTACAACCGATGTCCATCATACGCTTGATGTTCAACTGAACCTCTGAACGCAATTCACCTTCTACTCTGTACTCGTCAGCGATTACACCACGAATAGCAGTCAACTGCTCATCCGTCCAATCCTGAACCTTTACATCTTCACTTACACCTGCCTTGTCCAAAATCTCTTGAGAGCGGCTTAAGCCAACTCCGTAGATATAAGTCAGGCCAATAACACCACGTTTGGTTCTGGGTAAGTCTACACCTGCAATCCTTGCCATAGTCTTTTTCTTCTATTATTGGTTAACCCTGACGTTGCTTGAACTTGGGGTTCTTCTTGTTAATTACATATAAGCGTCCTTTACGGCGAACAATCTTACAGTCCACGCTACGCTTTTTTACTGATGCTCTTACTTTCATTTCTCTAGTATCTGTACGTTATACGAGCCTTTGACAAATCGTATGGGCTCATTTCTAGTTTTACTTTATCACCCGGTAGTAGTTTGATGTAGTGCATTCTCATTTTACCTGAGATATGCGCTGTCACTACGTGACCATTCTCCAACTCCACACGAAACATTGCATTAGACAATGCTTCTGTTACAGTTCCGTCTTGCTCTATTGCGCTTTGCTTCGCCATATTAACTAAACGTGTTTTGTGTGTTTCTACCTCTCAACTTTCCAGTCTTCATTAAGCCGTCGTAATGTCTATTCAATAAATAGCTTTCGATCTGCTGTAATGTATCTAGGATAACACCAACTGTAATGAGCAATGAAGTACCTCCATAGAAGTACGCCCATTGCGTATTCAAACCTACAGTCATTGCAACTGCTGGCAAGATTGCTACTAAAGCGAGCAACAATGAACCAGGGAAAGTAATTCTGCTTAAGACAGTATCTAAAAATTCAGCAGTTGGTCCACCCGGCTTGATACCTGGAACAAATCCTCCATTACGCTTCAAATCATCTGCGATGGAGTTTGTATTTACTTGTATCGCGGTGTAGAAATAGGTGAAGACGATGATTAATACAGCGAAAGCTACATTGTACCACAAACCTTGAATATTGCCAAATACCGTAATTAACCAACTTACACTATTTCCTTCAGCTCCACTATACTGAAGAACAGTAATTGGAATGAACATAATTGCTTGTGCAAAAATGATTGGCATTACACCTGCAGCGTTCACCTTTAAAGGCAAATACTGACGTGCAGATGGCGTAGTTGCCGCACGACCACCAGCAGCTTGTTTCGCATACTGAACTGGAATCTGGCGAACCGCTTGTGTCAAAGCGATGGCAAACATCGTTATCACAAACAGCGCGAATAGTTCAATTATGAACGCCACCCATCCAGCACCTTGGCCTACCTGACTCAACATTTCCTGAAGGAATGCTTGTGGCAGAGTCGCAATGATTCCTACCATAATGAGTAGCGAAATACCATTACCAATTCCTTTATCTGTAATGCGTTCTCCTAACCACATCGCGAAAATGGTACCCGTTGTCAAGGTAACCCATGCGAGGAACCAGAATGTACCCGGATCCAAGGTTAAAGAAACGCCCTGGGCACTAAGGTTCGCCAAATAAGACGGAGCCTGAACACCAGCAATGAGTATCGTTAGATAACGAGTAATTTGATTCAACTTACGGCGACCACTCTCCCCATCTTTCTGCATCTTCTGAACAGCAGGAACTGCCATGCCCATTAACTGAATGATAATGGAAGCAGAGATGTAAGGCATAATACCTAAAGCCATAACTGACGCGCGTGAGAACGCACCACCAGTAAACGCATTTAACACACCCAATAAACCTTCAGAGGTTTGTGCTTGTAACTGCGTTAAACTTTCAGGATCAACACCAGGAAGAAGAACCGTAGAACCAATTCTATATATCAATAGTAATCCTAGAGTTGTAAGGATTTTATCCTTCAGCTCTGAGATTGCCCAGATATTTTTTATGGTTTCTATAAAACGTTTCATCTAATTACAAAGTAGTTGCTGTACCACCGTTTGCTTCGAGAGCAGCGATCGCAGATTTACTAAATGCATGAGCTGTGATGTCCAATTTCATGGTCACTTCACCGCGACCTAGGACTTTCACTAGCTCTTTCTTACCAACAAGGCCATTGTTTACTAAATCAGCAACAGTTATGGTAGTAGTCAGTTTTTTTGCTTCAACAAGAGACTGGAGCGTATCCAAATTCAACCCCTTGTATTCTACACGGTTTGGATTCGTGAATCCGAACTTTGGTACACGACGTTGAAGTGGCATTTGCCCGCCTTCAAAACCGATTTTACGGCTGTAACCTGAACGCGATTGCGCACCCTTGTGTCCGCGCGTAGAGGTACCTCCGTGTCCGGAGCCTTCACCTCGACCTACTCGCTTACGGCTGTGGGTTGCACCCTCCGCAGGTTTGAGATTTGATAAATCCATTCTTATCTATTTATATTAAAGTTCTACTACTTCAACAAGGTGACTCACCTTGCGCACCATACCTAGAACTTGTGCTGTCGCTTCAACTTCTACCGATGCATTCATTTTACGCAAGCCTAAAGCATCCATAGTTGCTTTCTGGCGAGCAGTACGTCCTATGACGCTACGTTTTTGGGTAATCTTAATTTTTGCCATTTCCTCTGGGGAATTATCCGTTAAAAACTTTGTCCACAGAGATACCACGAGTTCTCGCGATCTCTTTCACATCACGTAACTTCAATAAAGCATCAAATGTTGCTTTCACTACGTTTTGTGGATTTGAAGATCCTTTACTCTTTGCAAGTACATCATGAACACCAACACTCTCTAGTACGGCACGCATCGCACCACCAGCGATAACTCCTGTACCGCTTGAAGCAGGGCGCAAGAATACACGTGATCCAGCGAATTTGCCATTCTCCTCGTGTGGAATAGTCCCTTTTACTAAAGGAATACGGAATAAGTTCTTCTTAGCATCTTCAACAGCTTTTGCTATAGACTCACTTACTTCTTTAGACTTACCACTTCCAAAACCGGCTGTACCGTTTTCATCACCAACAACTACGATGGAAGAAAAGCTGAATGTACGACCCCCTTTGTTAACTTTTGTTACACGGTTCACCGCTACTAAGCGGTCTACCAATTCAATACCCGTAGGCTTTACTTTACGTGCGTTATGCATTGTATTCGCCATTTTAGAATTTCAAGCCGCCTTTACGAGCGCCTTCTGCCAATTGTTTAACACGACCATGGTAGAGGTAACCACCGCGATCGAAACAAACTTCAGTTATACCATTATCCATTGCAAGTTTGGCTATGCCTTCACCTACCTGGAAACTTTTGTCACTTTTAGTACCTGTAGCACCTTCCAACTCCTTGTTACGAGAAGAGAAAGACATTAGGGTCACTTGATTTACATCATCAATTAATTGCGCGTAAATTTCTTTATTACTTCTAAAAACCGACAGACGTGGCTTCTGAGCTGTACCTGTAACGACTTTACGAATTCTTCTACGTATACGAAGTCTTCTTTCTGATTTAGTTAATGCCATTTCTATCTATTATTTAGCTGCAGATTTACCTGCTTTTCTGCGGATTTGCTCACCCACAAATTTGACGCCTTTTCCTTTGTAAGGTTCTGGTTTACGTAACGAGCGAATTTTCGCTGTAACAGCACCAACCAATTGCTTATCGTGAGACGTCAATTTAATTATTGGATTCTTACCTTTTTCCATGGTCGTCTCAACCTTTACATCTGAAGGTATGTTGATGAGGAAATTGTGAGAATAGCCTAAAGACAAATCTAAATGTTGTCCTTGATTAGAAGCTCGGTAACCTACACCCACTAACTCTAATGAATGCGTCCAACCAGTGCTAACGCCTAGAATCATATTATTGATGAGCGCGCGGTATAGACCGTGTTTTGCTTTGTGCTCCTTCGTTTCTAAAGGACGCTGTACCGTGACGATATTATCATCTATTGATACAGTGATCCCACTGCTCAATTCCTGAGTGAGTTCACCCAATTTACCTTTTACAGTAACAACGTTTCCATTGATTGAAACGTCAACTCCTGTAGGCACGGCAATTGGTGCTTGACCTATTCTTGACATAATATTAAATATTAACTAACGGTACACAAAACCTCGCCACCGATGTTCTCTTTGCGAGCTTGCTTGCCAGTCATTAAACCTTTAGATGTACTAACTACGGAAATACCAAGTCCGTTCTTAACACGCGGAAGCGTTTCACTACCCGTGTACTGACGAAGACCTGGCTTTGAAATTCGCTTAATCTCACGAATCGCAGGGATCTTAGTTAATCTATCATATTTCAAAGCAACCTTCAAAACATTTTGAGGCGCTACTTCTTCTACCTTAAAGTCATGTATGTAACCCTGATCTTTTAAGATAGCAGCAATAGCAGCTTTTGTTTTGCTTGAAGGGATTTCAACTACACGCATTCCAGCCGTTTGGCCGTTACGAATTCGTGTTAGGAAATCTGCAATTGGATCTGTATTCATAATTCTTTTTAATCTAAAATTACCAGCTAGCTTTCTTCACACCTGGGATCAAACCCTGGTTAGCCATTTCACGGAATGTGACACGCGAGAGTCCAAATTGACGCATATATCCACGTGGACGACCTGTCAGTTTACAACGGTTTCTACCACGAACAGGAGAAGCATTCTTAGGAAGCTTCTGTAATCCTTCGTAATCGCCTGCAGCTTTCAATGCCTCACGCTTTGCAGCGTATTTAGCAGCTAGTTTTGCACGTTTGACCTCACGGGCCTTCATTGATTCTTTAGCCATTGCTCAATTATTTTGTGAATGGAATTCCAAATGCAGTTAACAAAGCCTTTGCTTCTTTATCGGTAGATGCAGAGGTTACAAATGTGATATCCATACCTGATATACGGTTTACTTTGTCAATATCAATTTCAGGAAAAATGATCTGCTCAGTAATTCCGAAAGTGTAGTTACCACGTCCATCAAAACCTGATGCCCTAATACCGCGGAAATCACGGATACGAGGTAATGTAGCGCTAATTAGACGATCTAGAAATTCATACATGCGCTCACCTCTCAACGTAACACGAGCACCAATTGGCATTCCTTTACGTAATTTGAAGTTACTCACGTCCTTCTTAGATTTCGTAGGAACCGCTTTCTGACCCGTAATTGTGGTCATTTCAAGGATTGCTTGATCTACTAGTTTCTTGTCTGCTACAGCTGCACCAATACCTTGGCTTACTACGATCTTCTCTAGTTTAGGAACCATCATTACATTGCTGTAGTTGAATTCCTCTACCAATTTAGCGCTGATCTCTTCGCTGTACTTTGTTTTAAGTCTAGGTGTCATATTCATTATGATAATACCTCACCGGATTTTTTAGCGTAACGTACTAGGTTACCGTTTTCATCCAATTTTCTTCCAACACGTGTTACTTCATTTGTAGACGGATCTACAAGAGCTACGTTTGAAATGTGAATTGGAGCTTCCATTTCGACAATTCCACCTTGTGGACTCGACGCGCTTGGCTTCTGGTGCTTTTTAATCATGTTAAGCCCTTCCACAACTACGCGGTTCATTTTAGGGATCACTCGTACAATACGGCCTTCTTTGCCTTTGCTTTCGCCGGCAAGAACCTTCACTTGATCTCCCTTTTTTACTTTAAACTTTGCCATCTTAATCTATGTCGTTAAGATTATAGTACCTCTGGTGCAAGAGAAACGATCTTCATATATTGTTTGTCACGTAACTCACGAGCTACAGGACCGAATACACGAGTTCCCTTCATTCCACCACCGGTGTCCAATAATACACATGCATTGTCATCAAAACGGATGTATGATCCATCCGGACGACGCACTTCTTTCTTTACGCGCACAACTACCGCAGTTGACACTTGACCCTTCTTAACTGTTCCCGCTGGCGTGGCAGCTTTAACAGTAACAACAATCTTGTCACCTACGCTTGCATAGCGTCTTTTCGTTCCGCCTAACACACGAATTACCAAAACTTCTTTGGCCCCTGTGTTATCAGCTACTCTTAATCTTGATTCTGTCTGTACCATGATTATTTAGCTCTTTCAATAACTTCAACCACTCTCCAATTTTTAGTCTTGGACAATGGACGAGTTTCCATAATTCTTACAGTATCACCCATGTTGCAGTCGTTTGTTTCGTCGTGAGCATGAAATTTGCTCGTAAACTTTACAAACTTCCCGTACATAGGGTGCTTTACTTTGCGCTCAACCTTGACGACAACAGACTTATCCATCTTGTTGCTCGCTACTACGCCGACACGCTCTTTACGCAAGTTTCTTGTGTTTTCCATGATACTCTTATTCTTCAGTTGAGCGAGTACTCAATTCAGTGCTCAAACGAGCAATATTTTTTCTAGCAACTTTAATTTGCATAGGGTTTTCTAATGGGCTTAAGCTGTGTGTCAACTTCATGCTCATATAGTTGGCCTTCTCCTCAGCCAAACGCTCTGCTAATTTCGCAGTAGCCAATTCTTTTATCTCAGTGTACTTCATGACTTTTACTCTTGCAAATCTCTACGTACTATGAACTTGGTGCGAACTGGCAACTTCTGTGCAGCTAGACGCAAAGCTTCTTGAGCGATATCGAAGGGAATACCATCGATTTCGAACATGATACGTCCTGGCTTAACAACTGCAGCGTAATATTCAACACCACCTTTACCCTTACCCATACGAACCTCTAGAGGCTTCTTCGTTATTGGCTTGTCAGGGAAAATACGGATCCACATCTGACCTTCACGCTTCATATAACGCGTTGCAGCGATACGTGCAGCTTCTATCTGACGTGCAGTGACCCATTTTGAATCTAATGACTTTAAACCGTAAGCGCCGAATACCAACTGTGCACCGCGCTGTGAGTTACCTTTCATTTTGCCTTTAAAGACTTTTCTGTGTTTTGTGCGTTTTGGCTGTAACATCTCTAAAAGTTATTTACGGTTAGTACGCTTAGCACGACCACCACGACCACCTGGCTTGGTAGAACCCAATTGGTTGCTTAGATCTCGCTTGCCATAAACTTCACCTTTCATGATCCACACCTTAATGCCTAAACGGCCATAAGTGGTATGTGCTTCACTTAAATGGTAATCGATATCTGCACGGAAAGTACTCAACGGTGTACGACCATCCTTGTACATTTCTGAACGTGCCATTTCCGCACCGTTTACACGACCCGAAATCAACACCTTGATACCTTCTGCACCCATGCGCATTGCTGCAGAAATTGCCATTTTGATTGCGCGACGGTGACTAACACGGCCTTCAATCTGACGAGCAATAGAGTCTGCCACAAGTTTAGCATCTAATTCTGGACGCTTAATCTCGTAGATGTTGATTTGAACTTCCTTGCCGGTAAGTTTTTTCAACTCTTCCTTAAGCTTATCAACCTCTTGTCCACCTTTACCGATAATTACTCCCGGACGTGCCGTTGTAATTGTAACAGTAACCAAACGCAATGTGCGCTCTATGATGATACGGCTAATACTTGCCTTCGAAAGACGAGCATACATGTAATTTCTAATCTTGGCATCCTCGGCGATTTTATCACCATAGTTACGACCTCCGTACCACTGGCTATCCCAGCCACGGATGATTCCTAATCTATTACCAATAGGGTTGGTTTTTTGTCCCATTCTTCCCTTTTTAAGATTCTTTACTACCAACGATTAGCGTCACGTGGTTGCTACGCTTGCGAATGCGGTGCGCGCGACCCTGTGGAGCGGCTTGGATGCGCTTAAGCATACGACCACTATCTACACTAATCTCTTTAACTATCAAACCAGCTTCTTCAAGATCTGCACCCTCGTTTTTTGCTTGCCAGTTCGCGATAGCGCTTAATAGCAATTTCTCTAAACGATTAGATGCATCTTTTGGGCTGTACTTAAGAATGGCCAATGCCTTCTCTACCTCTACGCCACGAATTTGGTCTGCAACCAAACGCATTTTGCGAGGAGAAGTTGGGCAATCATTAAGCTTAGCAATTGCAATAGCTTTCTTCGCTGCCTTGAGCGTTTCAGCTGCATGTTTCTTTCTAGCTCCCATCTCTTATTACTTCTTGTTTTTTCCGTGACCACGGAAGTTGCGGGTTGGAGAGAATTCACCAAGCTTGTGCCCTACCATGTTCTCAGTCACATAAACGGGGATAAATGTCTTACCGTTATGAACTCCAATAGTCTGACCTACAAAATCTGGTGAAATCATAGATGCACGTGACCAAGTCTTGATCACTGTGTTTTTACCGCTCTCCACATTAGCGAGTACTTTCTTCTCTAACTTGTAGTGGATGTAAGGTCCTTTTTTAAGCGAACGTGCCATATACTTTCAGATTATTTCTTTCTACGTTCGATGATATACTTATTCGTAGCCTTCTTAGGCGTACGAGTCTTGTAACCCTTCGCTGGAATACCATTACGCGAACGTGGGTGACCTCCAGAAGCACGGCCTTCACCACCACCCATTGGGTGATCAACTGGATTCATTACTACACCACGAACACGAGGACGACGTCCTTGCCATCTGCTACGTCCAGCTTTACCGCTAACCTGTAACATATGTTCTGAGTTACTAACAGTACCAATAGTTGCTAAACATGTGGTAAGAATCATACGAGTCTCACCTGAAGGCAACTTGATAATAGCATATTTACCTTCGCGAGCAAGAAGCTGCGCAAAAGTTCCTGCAGAACGTGCAATGATTGCACCCTGACCAGGACGCATCTCAATGTTTGAAATGATTGTACCTAATGGAATGTCGGATAAGAACAATGCATTACCAGCTTCAGGAGCACTGCCCGTTCCACTAACTAATTTATCACCTACTTTCACTCCGTTTACTGCCACCGAGTAGCGCTTCTCACCGTCCGCATATACTAACAACATCAGATATGCTGAACGTAACGGATCATATTCGATCGCTTTTACTGCCGCAGGGATTCCAAACTTATCGCGTTTGAAATCAACTGTACGTACTTTTTGCTTGTGTCCTCCACCAACATAACGCATTGTCATACGTCCACTGTTGTTTCGTCCACCACTCTTGGTCTTACCTTTAACAAGGCTCTTTTCAGGTTTCGCTGCCGTAACTTGCTCAAAGTCGTTGACTACGCGAAAACGCTGTCCAGGAGTAATTGGTTTTAATTTCTTTACACCCATTGTAATTAAATATTACCGTATAAATCGATGGTCTCTCCACCAGCTACTTTAACCATTGCTTTTTTATAAGCAGATTTACGTCCTCTCACTAAACCAGCCTTAGTATACTTCGTCTGGAATTTTGCAGGAACAATAGCAGTGCGAACACTTTCTACACTTACGCCGTAGAACTCTTCTACAGCTTTTTTTATCTCAACCTTATTAGCAGTTCGAACCACCTCAAAAGCATAGACGTTTTCATCTTCGCTTTGTGCGGTTGCTTTTTCAGTAATGATTGGTTTAATCAAAATATTCATGGCTCTCTTAGCTTAAAATCGCTGTAATTTTCTCAACTGCACCCTCTGATAAAACCACTTCTGAAGCGTTCATTATATCGTAAGTACTTATTTCTGAGCTATTTACAACTTTAACCCCTTGTAAATTGCGGGATGACAAATATAGGTTTTTATCGTAGTCACCAACGATGAATAGCGATTTTTTCTTGTCTAAACCTAAAGCAGCCATCACATTAATGAAGCTAGTGGTCTTTGGCACCTCAAAGGTGAAGTTCTCAACGACCTTCAAATTCTCAGATTTTACCTTCATGGACAACGCAGACTTACGTGCCAATTGCTTCACTTTCTTATTCAATTTGAACCCGTAGTTACGAGGACGTGGACCGAATACCGTACCACCACCACGCTGAATCGGTGATTTCAATGAACCAGCACGAGCGCCACCAGTACCTTTCTGTTTGTGGTGCTTCTTAGTAGTACGATTTACCTCTGCACGCTCTTTAGATTTGTGCGTACCCTGACGAGCATTCGCCAAGAATTGCTTAACATCTAAATAAATGCTATGATCATTAGGCTCAATACCAAAAACCTTCGCGTCTAACGTAACGCTCTTTTTGGTCTCTTTTCCGTTTATGTCTAATACCTTCAATTCCATTATTTCTCGATAATTACAGTTGAATTCTTAGCTCCTGGAACAGAACCTTTAACTACTAACAAATTCTTTTCAGCATCCACCTTCAAAACAACAAGGTTTTGAACCTTAGCACGCTTGCCACCCATACGGCCGGCCATACGCATACCCTTGAATACTCTCGAAGGATCTGAACCAGCACCAATAGAACCTGGCGCACGAAGACGGTTGTGTTGACCGTGCGTTGCTTGACCAACACCGGCAAAGCCATGACGCTTTACAACACCTTGAAAACCTTTACCCTTAGAAGTACCCACTACATCTACGTAGTCGCCCTCTTCGAATAAGTCCGCTGTCAAGACTTGTCCTAGTTCTAATCCACCTTCAAAGTCAGTGAATTCAACAAATTTCTTTTTAACAGAGGTGCTTGCTTTCTGCACATGTCCTTGCAATGCTTTCGAAACGTTTTTCTCTTTCGCCTCTCCCCAACCTAGTTGGATCGCATTGTAACCATCGACATCCTCAGTTTTCACCTGAGTAACTACACATGGACCTACCTCTAGGACAGTACATGGCCAGTTCTTACCCTCAGGGCTGAAAATGCTGGTCATTCCGACTTTTTTACCAATTAATCCTGGCATCTCTTCTGGAATTTAAATTTAGTCTTCTGTTAGACCTTGATTTCTACTTCTACTCCACTCGGCAACTCTAACTTCATCAAAGCGTCAATCGTTTTTGACGATGAAGAGTAGATGTCCAACAAACGCTTGTAATTGCTTAGCTGGAACTGCTCGCGTGATTTTTTGTTTACGTGTGGTGAGCGGAGCACCGTGTAAATACGCTTGTTTGTAGGTAATGGAATAGGTCCATTAACAACTGCGCCGGTACTCTTCACTGTCTTTACAATCTTCTCAGCAGACTTATCTACTAAGTTGTGATCGTAAGACTTAAGCTTGATGCGAATTTTTTGACTCATTATCGTCTATTATTAAGCTTTTGTTTCTTCAATTACTTTCTCAGAGATGTTGCTTGGTGTTTCAGCATAATGCGAGAACTCCATTGTAGAAGCCGCACGACCTGAACTCAACGTACGTAATGTAGTTACGTAACCAAACATTTCTGACAACGGCACATTCGCCTTGATAACCTTCGCGTTATTACGATCAGACATATCATTAACCTGACCACGACGACGGTTCAAATCTCCTACGATATCACCCATATATTCTTCTGGAGTTACAACCTCCATCTTCATAATAGGCTCCATAATAACCGGAGATGCTTTTCTAGCACTTTCTTTAAACCCGATTTTAGCCGCCAATTCGAACGACAATTGATCAGAATCTACAGGGTGGAAAGATCCATCCTTAAGTACAACTTTAAAGCTATCGACCTTAAAACCGGCCAATGGTCCGTTTACCATAGCTGATTTAAATCCACTTTCAATAGATGGAATAAATTCTTTAGGAACATTACCACCCTTTATCTTATTCTCAAATTGGAGACCTTCGCCTTCGAAGTCTTCATCTACCGGCGAAATATCAAATACGATATCAGCAAATTTACCACGTCCACCCGTTTGCTTTTTATATTGCTCACGGTGGCTGCATGATCCTGTAAGTGCCTCTTTATATTCTACCTGTGGTTCACCTACGTTCACCTCAACTTTGAATTCGCGTCTCATACGATCGATGAGAATATCCAAGTGAAGCTCACCCATACCTGAAATAATGGTTTGACCTGAAGCCTCATCAGTTTGAACACGGAACGTTGGATCCTCTTCAGACAATTTTGCTAAAGCCGTACCCATCTTATCCACATCAGCCTTTGACTTTGGCTCCACTGCGATACCAATAACTGGCTCTGGGAAAGTCATTGACTCAAGTACAATAGGTGCTTTCTCATCACAAAGCGTGTCACCTGTACGGATATCTTTAAAACCTACACCTGCACCAATATCCCCAGCAGTAATCTGATCGATTGGTTGCTGCTTGTTTGAGTGCATCTGGAAAATACGAGAAATACGCTCTTTCTTACCCGAACGAGTATTCTTAACGTAAGATCCAGCATCCAATGCACCAGAGTACACACGGAAGAAACACAAACGACCCACAAATGGATCTGTTGCGATCTTAAATGCTAGCGCAGAGAACGGCTCATTTACAGAAGGCTTACGGAAGTCAGGATTACCCGTATCCGGGTTAGTACCTTCAATAGCCTCCACATCCATAGGTGATGGCAAGTAACGCATTACAGCATCGAGCATTGCCTGTACCCCTTTATTCTTAAATGCAGAACCACACATCATAGGAATGATGCTCATATCTATAGTTGCGGCACGCAAGGCAGCGATGATCTCATCTTCAGTGATGCTGTCCTCGTCTTCGAAGAATTTCTCCATCAAAGTATCGTCGTATTCAGCAACCGCTTCGATTAACTCGCCGCGCTTCTCATTAACTACGTCAATCAAGTCCGCAGGGATTTCGATTGTATCGTAGGTCATACCCTTGTCATCTTCATTCCAAACGATAGCCTCCTTGCTGATCAAATCAACAACACCTCGGAAGTCCATTTCGTCGCCGATAGGAACTTGAAGCGCTACTGGATTTCCCCCAAGCATTTCTCTCACTTGATTACATACCATGAAAAAGTCTGAGCCTTGACGGTCCATCTTATTCACGAAACCTAAACGAGGAACGCGGTATTTATCCGCTTGGCGCCATACCGTTTCCGATTGTGGCTCAACACCATCAACCGCTGAGAACAATGCAACCACACCATCCAATACACGCAATGAACGTTCAACCTCTACAGTGAAGTCAACGTGTCCAGGGGTGTCGATGATGTTAATAGCGTATGGTTGATCGCGGTAAGTCCATTCACAGTGTGTTGCAGCTGAAGTAATGGTAATACCACGCTCTTGCTCCTGCTCCATCCAGTCCATGGTTGCAGCACCATCGTGAACCTCACCAATTTTGTGACTAACACCTGTGTAATATAAAATACGCTCAGTAGTCGTGGTTTTACCAGCATCAATGTGCGCAGCAATACCAATGTTTCTAGTGAACGTTAGATCTCTATTTCCTTTTGCCATGATACAGTGTCAATTAGAATCTAAAGTGTGAAAATGCTTTGTTCGCTTCAGCCATACGGTGAACTTCCGTACGCTTCTTAACCGCAGCGCCTTCTTCTTTCGAAGCAGCTATTACTTCTGCAGCTAATTTCTGAGCCATCGAACGCTCATTACGCTTACGTGTAGCAAGGATCAACCACTTCATTCCTAAAGTAACCTTACGCTCAGGACGAACCTGCATTGGGATTTGGAAGTTTGCACCACCAACGCGACGGCTACGTACTTCAACGTGAGGCATTACATTGTTGAGGGCTTCTTTCCATGTTTCTAAACCATTTCCTTCCGTCTTCTCTGATACAATGTCTATGGCATCATAAAAGATGTTGAAAGCGATAGACTTCTTTCCGTCTAACATCAAGTTGTTTACAAAACGTGTTACAAGCGTATCGTTAAACTTTGGATCCGGAAGTAACGGACGTTTTTTAGCTCTTGCTTTTCTCATGAGTTCTTAAAGTCTACAGTAGTTTATTTCTTTGGTCTCTTCGCACCGTACTTAGAACGACGCTGCGTTCTTCCGCTTACACCCGCTGTATCAAGTGCACCACGTACAATGTGGTAACGCACACCAGGAAGATCCTTTACACGACCGCCGCGAACCAGCACTATACTGTGTTCCTGTAGGTTGTGACCTTCACCGCCGATGTAGGCGTTAACTTCGTTTCCATTACTAAGACGTACCCTGGCCACTTTACGCATTGCCGAGTTTGGTTTTTTCGGCGTCGTTGTGTAGACACGAGTACATACACCCCTGCGTTGTGGGCAGGAATCCAGCGCAGCAGATTTACTCTTTTGTTTGATCTGTTTGCGACCTTTTCTTACAAGCTGTTGAATCGTTGGCATACGTACCTTTTGATTTCTAGTTTATTCCAATAATCAGTTACCCATTTTTTGGGGACTGCAAATGTAGGGTAAATATTTCCACATCCAAACCGGGTGTGAATAAAATAATTCGCTCATTCTGAATTATTTGTGATTATTGACAGATAAAGGGCTGCAGCTCCGTTTAAAATGGTCCGATTTTAAGAGTTGTAAAGGCGTTAATAAGGTGTAACTTTGTGCATCTTGTCGAACGGTAAAGTTTCCCCTAATTGGCACATTTTCTCAAAGAACTAAATGACGCACAGCGAGTTGCTGTAGAAAAAATTGACGGTCCAGTCATGGTGATTGCTGGTGCAGGTTCGGGTAAAACCAGAGTACTGACCTATCGAATTGCCTATTTATTAGACAAAGGAGTCGATGCTTTCAACATTCTTTCGTTGACTTTTACAAACAAGGCTGCTCGGGAGATGAAAGATCGTATTGGCAAGATTGTAGGCGACGGAGAAGCGAAGAATTTATGGATGGGTACTTTTCACAGTGTTTTTGCCAAAATCTTAAGAATAGAAGCTGAACGCCTGGGCTACCCGATAAATTTTACGATTTATGATGCCGACGATAGCAAGAAATTGATCAGTACAATTATTAAGGAAAAGCAACTCGATAAGGACATTTATAAAGCCAAAAGTGTTTCTTCAAGAATTTCCTCACTAAAAAATAACCTTTTAACGCCCAAGGCATACTTTCAAAATGGTGAATTACAGGCTCAAGATAGTGCAGCAAAGATGCCTATGTTTGGCGAAATTTATCAAGCCTACACAGAGCGTTGTTTTAGAGCAGGGGCTATGGACTTTGATGATCTCCTGCTTAAAACCAACGAGCTGCTCTACAAATTTCCAGAGGTTTTAGCGAAATATCAAAACAGGTTCAAATACATTTTAGTGGACGAGTACCAGGATACGAATCACAGCCAATATTTGATCGTTAAGGCATTAGCAGCGAAATATGAAAACATTTGTATCGTTGGTGATGATGCACAATCTATCTACGCCTTTCGCGGCGCCAATATTCGGAACATCTTAAATTTTCAAAAGGATTATCCCAACACGCAGTTGTTCAAACTAGAGCAAAACTATCGCTCCACCAAAACCATTGTACAAGCTGCAAACAGTATTATCGCTAAGAATAAGGAACAGATTGAAAAAAATGTTTGGACGCAAAATAGCAGCGGCGAAAAAATTGTAGTTCATAAAAGTATTTCAGACTCCGATGAAGGCAATTATGTAGCAACCAACATCTGGCAAACGGCTATGAATGATGGCGCGAAGCACGATGATTTCTGTATTTTATACAGGACAAATGCACAGAGTAGGAGTTTTGAAGATGCTCTAAGAAAAAAGAATATACCTTACAGAATATACGGAGGCTTGAGCTTTTACCAGCGCAAGGAAATAAAGGATGTACTGTCCTATTTGCGACTTGTAATCAATCCAAAAGACGAGGAAGCCTTTAGGCGCGTGATCAATTATCCGACACGCGGAATTGGAGCTACTACTTTGGCAAAGCTTGCCGTCGCCGCAGAACAGCAGCAATGGTCACTTTGGGAAACTTGTGAGAAGTTAGGCACCGTCAGTAGTGGGATTGGAGCAGCTGCGGTAAGGAAAATTGTAGATTTCACAACACTAATTAACAGCTTTGCAATTTTCGCGAAAGCCAACGATGCCTTCGATACGGTGGCACACGTTGCGAAGAGTGTGGGATTGATTAAAGTCCTGGGCGAAGACAAGACACCGGAGGGAGTGACGCGCTACGAAAACGTCCAGGAATTACTCAATGGAATTAAAGACTTCAGCGAACAGCAAAAGGAATTGGCTGAAGGCGACCCCTCCCTTTCGAATTTCTTATCTGACGTCGCGTTATTAACCGATCGTGATAATGAGGTGGACGATGGACAGCCGAAGGTGAGTATGATGACCATACACTTGGCCAAAGGATTAGAGTTTCCCTTTGTTTACATGGTAGGATTGGAAGAAAACTTGTTCCCAAGTATGATGAGTATGGGAAGTAGGAGTGAATTAGAGGAGGAGCGTCGTTTATTCTATGTAGCTTTGACCAGAGCTGAGAAACGTGCACATATCACACATGCGCATACCAGATACCGTTGGGGGAAATTGATCGATTGCGAACCTTCACGATTCATAGACGAAATTGATGCGAAATACTTAGACATCCATATTCCGGAGTTTGCAGCTACGAGCTTTAGTTCGCCTGCGCTGGACAGTGCCTTTGGAGGAAGTTTTGTAGGGAATCAAAAAGGACAAACGGTTTACAAAGGCAGTAATAAAAATTGGGGCTCCAATAAACCGGAAGGAAAAACTGGCAGAAGCACGCTAGGACCAGGTAGCGCGGTGGCACCAGCGCAACCTACACTACGCGGAAAACCGCTTAAAAAGGTAAGCGCCTCAGGAGATGGTTTTGAGGCAAGTGGAGACAATCTCAGGCCGGAAGAACTCAAGGTTGGTATGCGTGTGGTACACGGTAGGTTTGGACTCGGCACAGTTAAGAATCTTGAAGGTGCGGGAGCCGACGCAAAAGCCATCATCACGTTTGATAATGCGGGTGAAAAAAGATTGTTGCTAAAATTTGCAAAGGTCCGGGCGGTATAACAAAAGAATTTACTTATTTGAAAGCATGGAATATAATACAGATCGTACAACATTAAAGATTCCTGAATACGGGCGCAACGTGCAACGTATGGTGGACTATTGCCTAACAATAGAAGACAGAGAGCATCGTAATAAAGTAGCACAAAGCATTATTGATGTTATTGGAAACCTCAATCCTGCAATTCGAGATGCACCTGATTACACACATAAATTGTGGGATCACCTGTTCATAATGTCAGATTTCCAATTGGACGTGGAAAGCCCTTATGACATTCCAACGGCCGAAAATTTCGTAGGTCTTCCTGATGAAGTTCCCTACCCTCAGAAATCGCGTAAATTCCGTCATTATGGCGGTGTTGTAAAGACTATGGTAAAGCACGCCATTGAAATGGAGGATGGTGAAGAAAAAGAAGCTTTGATCTACGGTATCGCCTATGCGATGAAACGCAATTATCTGAAATTCAACAAGGACACTGTAGATGATACGACGATTTTAGCAGACCTCAGTGAACTATCTGAAGGGCAACTAAAAACTGAAGGTATTGATTTACCACATGCAAAATCATTTAATATCTCACCCGCCGAGCGCAAAACAACAGCAGTTCGCAAAAAGGGAAACAACAATAACAAGAAGAAAAAAAGAAGATTCTAAAACTACATGGGGACATTTAAAATTACGGGTGGTAAGAAATTACACGGCGCCATTACTCCACAAGGAGCTAAAAACGAAACGTTACAAATTCTTTGTGCTGTACTTCTAACTCCAGAAGAAGTGAGAATCAGCAACATCCCAGATATTGTAGATGTCAATAAACTCATTGATCTTTTAGCTGATTTGGGGGTATATGTCAAAAAGAACGGGCCAGGCGACTTTACATTCAAAGCAGAAAATGTCAACCTAGAGTACTTAACCTCAGAGACATTTAAGCAAAAAGGCGCTAGTTTACGTGGCTCCATAATGATCGTAGGACCACTTTTAGCACGTTTCGGAAAAGCCTTTATACCGAAACCGGGTGGCGATAAAATTGGACGCCGAAGACTTGATACGCACTTTTTAGGCTTTGAGAAGTTGGGGGCTAAATTTGAATACGACGCTAAAGACTCGTTCTACAGTGTCGATGCATCTCAATTGAAAGGAACCTATATGCTTCTTGATGAAGCATCGGTCACTGGAACGGCCAACGTTGTGATGGCCGCAGTGATGGCTAGGGGTAAGACCACTATTTACAATGCAGCATGTGAGCCGTATTTACAGCAACTCTGTAAAATGCTTGTTCGCATGGGTGCTAAAATCGATGGTATTGGCTCGAATATGCTCCACATTGAAGGTGTTTTAGAGTTGGGTGGCACCACTCATCGAATTTTACCGGACATGATTGAAATTGGTTCCTGGATTGGCATGGCGGCAATGACGGGATCTGAGATAACGATCAAAGATGTAAGTTATCCCGACCTAGGAATTATCCCGACGGTTTTTAGAAGATTAGGTATTCATACGGAATTACGTGGTGATGATTTATTCATTCCGTCGCATGACCATTACGAAATAGAGAGTTTTATTGATGGCTCTATCATGACCATTGCTGATGCGCCTTGGCCAGGATTCACACCCGATCTATTGAGTATTATCCTAGTGACTGCCTCTCAAGCACGAGGCTCCGTTTTGATACATCAAAAAATGTTCGAAAGTCGATTGTTCTTTACTGACAAGCTTATTGATATGGGCGCGCAAATCATTCTGTGTGATCCGCATAGAGCGACTGTGATCGGTTTAGATAAACAATCTCCTTTACGTGCAACAACCATGACTTCGCCGGATATTCGCGCCGGAGTCAGTCTCCTTATTGCTGCCTTGAGCGCAGAGGGTACATCTACCATTCATAATATTAATCAAATCGATCGCGGTTACCAGAATATTGACGGCCGTCTGCAGGCTTTAGGTGCTGATATTGTTCGACTGTAAACGTTTATTCCTATGAAAATCATGAAATTATTATTCTCCGGGGCTGTCCTCGTAGTATTAGGATTTATTACAACAGCTTCGCAAGCTAACTATGAAGTAGCTCGTCCCATAGAATTAGCCGCCAATCAAATGGCAGCGGTTGGGATCGGCGATAAAGCCCCAGATATAGCCATGCGTGACCCACAAGGCAATATCCGCAAACTAAGCGAACTCAAAGGTCAAGTCGTTTTAATAGACTTCTGGGCTTCTTGGTGCCGTCCATGCCGTATGGAAAACCCTAATGTGGTCCGTACATTCAATGCTTACAAGGACGTGGCGTTTAAAAACGGTAATGGATTTACTGTGTTCTCAGTAAGTCTTGACCAGAATAAAGCCGCTTGGATAAACGGTATTAAAAAAGATGGCCTGGTTTGGGAAAACCATGTTAGTGACCTTCAAGGCTGGAGAAATGCAGCGGCTGGCCTTTATGGTGTGAATAGCATTCCTGCCACCTACCTGATCGACGGTGACGGTATAGTAATTAAAAGGAATTTACGTGGCCAAGCGTTGGAAAACACGTTAGCTAAGCTCAAAAAATAACGGACTAAAAGTTGATAAGGCGCGGCGTTTCGCCGCGCCTTTTTTATGCCCGAAATTTTGCCATCGTAATCCTTTCGCTGACAACGTGTCAGCGAAAGGTAAATTGGCTAACATTTTGCTTAAATAAGAAGGTAAGAGTAACAATCCACCCAAAAAATGTCTGAAAAGGAACAACATAAAGAAGAAGAACGGGATCAAGAAAGCCCAGAGCAAAAGAGCGAAGAAACGCAAGAAATTGACGCAGAAACAACTGAAAAACACACGGTTGAGGCTGACCCGGTTGAAAAACTAAAAGACGAAATTCAAGATTTAAAAGATCAAAATCTACGTCTGTATGCTGAATTCGAAAATTTCAGAAAGCGTACAGCGAAAGAGCGCCTTCAAATGATGGACAGTGCCAACAAAGACACTTTAGCTGCATTGTTGCCAGTTTTGGACGATTTTGACAGAGCCTTAAAAAACACAGAGGCGACTCCCGAGAACGAAGCGGTATTGGAGGGGCTAAAGTTAATCCAACATAAATTGGGTGAGACGCTCAAGAACAAAGGGCTGATCGCAATGGAGAGCACCATAGGCAGAGCCTTCGATGTTGAAGAAATGGAAGCCATTACACAAATCCCGGCGCCAAGTCCTGAACTTACTGGAAAGGTAATTGACGAGGTAGAGAAAGGCTATAAAATTGGTGAGCAAGTATTGCGCTACGCAAAAGTAGTCGTAGGTAAAGAAGCATAAAATGGCAAAAAGAGATTATTACGACCTACTAGGCGTCTCAAAAGATTCAAGTCAAGACGAAATCAAAAAAGCCTATCGTAAAGTGGCTTTGAAGTACCATCCAGATCGCAATCCTGACAATAAAGAAGCAGAAGATAAATTTAAAGAAGCGGCAGAAGCATATGATGTGCTCGGCAACGAGGAAAAGCGTCGTAAGTACGACCAGTTTGGACACCAAGCCTTTGGCGCAGGTGCCGGCGGCGGTTTTGGCGGTAACATGAACGATATCTTCGATATGTTTGGGGACATCTTTGGCGGTGGGAGCGGCCAAGGTGGCGGCTTCGGCGGTTTTGGCGGTTTCGGTGGTGGCGGTCAACGTAGACAAGCTAAAGGCTCTAACCTTCGGGTAAAAGTGAAATTGACTCTGGAAGAGATCGCAGAAGGAGTAGAAAAGAAAATGAAGATTCGCCGAGCGAAAATCGCTGACGGTGTTACGTTCAAAACCTGTAGCACGTGTAACGGTGCAGGTCAGGTTCAGCAGGTAACGAATACTATATTAGGTCAGATGCGCACTGCGGCTACCTGTTCTTCCTGTAACGGTAGTGGTAAAGTCGTGGATCAAAAACCATCGGGTGTAGGAAGCGACGGTCTGGATCGCAAGGAAGAAGTTGTGAGTGTTAATATCCCAGCAGGCGTTCAAGACGGGATGCAATTACGTGTTGGTGGTAAAGGAAATGAAGCACTCGGCGGCGTTGCTGGCGACTTAATTGTGTTGATTGAAGAAATTCAGCACGATCATCTAACAAGAGACGGGGAAAATTTACATTACGAATTGAACTTAAGTTTTCCGGATGCTGCCCTGGGGACGCAAGTAGAAATACCAACCGTTAACGGTATCGTGAAAATTGGAATCGATTCAGGTACACAGCCAGGTAAAATCCTTCGCCTGAAAAACAAAGGACTACCCAGCGTTCAAGGCTATGGCAAAGGGGATCAACTCATTCACGTGAATGTTTGGGTTCCGAAAAATCTGAACGGTGAAGAAAAGAAAGCAGTTGAAAAGCTTAAGGGGAATGAAAATTTCGTGCCTAATCCAGGTAAATCGGACAAAGGCTTTTTTGACCGAGTCAAGGAGATGTTCTCTTAAATTGGTTTTGTACTTTACACTCCCACCTCATTGGTGAGAGTTTTTTATATCCTAGAATTAACAGCCATGATTACAGCCAAAAAGGTCTCTAAAGAGTATAGCGCGAAGCTTGCGCTCGATGGAGTTGACCTTAGTATACCTAAAGGAAGCATCTATGGATTGCTTGGTCCAAACGGAGCGGGTAAGACATCATTCATTCGGATTATGAACCAGATTACCGCACCAGATAAAGGTGAGGTGAACTTTGGATCGGAACTTCTACAACCAAGAGATATAGCACGCATTGGGTATCTACCGGAGGAGCGCGGACTTTATAAAAAAATGAAAGTCGGCGAGCAGGTACTCTATTTAGCCCGCTTGAAAGGCCTCACTACAAACGAAGCCAAAAGCAAAGCAAAAGAATGGTTCGAACGCCTCGAAATGAGCGGCTGGTGGGATAAAAAAGTGGAGGACCTGAGTAAAGGAATGGCACAAAAGGTCCAATTTGTAACTACGGTTTTACATGAACCTGAACTCCTCATCTTTGACGAGCCGTTTACCGGCTTCGATCCTATCAACACCAACCTAATCAAAGGAGAAATTCAACGCCTTAATGAAAATGGCGCGACAGTGATTTTTTCTACGCACCGCATGGAGAGTGTCGAGGAGATTTGTAATCACATTGGATTGATCGATAATGGTAAGGTGATGATTGAAGGCAATTTATTGGATATCCGGAAGCATTATAAGGACGGCACTTTTGCATTTACGACACGCACAGTGATCGACGACTGGGGTGGGCATGAAGTTTTTTTGCAACGCGAAGACCCTATGGGATACTTAACTGTACTCAAAGCTGCCGAATTCCCTAAAGAATTGGTTATTTCCTTAAGTCAAAAAGGTGAATTGATGGCCTTCGAGGAAGTACTGCCAACAGTAAATGATATTTTCATCGAAATCGTCAAGAACGGACCTAAACCTTGGAATCATGAGTAACCCTATTTTCCTCATTATACAACGTGAATTCCTTTCACGCGTTCGTAAAAAATCTTTTATTTTAGTCACCCTTATAGTGCCAGTCGCTTTGGCGGCGCTCATGTTTGCGCCAGGGCTTTTGGCATCGATGCCTGAAGATAGTAAGCGCATTATTGTTCTTGATGAGCCTTCGCTGCTTTTACCTCATGAAGGAAAAGAACAATATGCAATAGAATATCTTGATCCGAGAGAAACCAATTTAGAATTGGCCAAGACTTCTTTTAGAGATTCTGAATACGACGCCTTGCTTTACATTCCTTCTGGATCAAATTGGGATCCTGATTTCATCAAAAACAATGTATTGCTTTTTGGCAAGGAAGACCCCTCCATGGAGCTGCAGGGATATCTAGATTATTTACTTGAGCAGCAAATCGATAAAGCAAAACTCTTGAAAAACGGGGTTGATCCTGAGATCATTGCGCAAATCAAGACGAATGTCACTATACAAAGTTTCACGCTTGACGACGAAGGAAATGACGAGCAAAGTGCTGTACCGATTAAAATGGCACTGGGTTACTTTACCGGCCTTTTGATTTATATTTTCATTTTCTTTTATGCGGTGCAAGTCATGCGCGGAGTGATGGAAGAAAAAAGCAGTCGCATTGTAGAAGTCATTATTTCAAGCGTTCGCCCTTACCAACTCATGATGGGTAAGATTATTGGCATTGGATTAGTTGGAGTAGTCCAATTCGCAATTTGGATTGGTCTTTCAGGTATTTTCTACACGGTGATTAGTACAGTTTTTTTTCCTGAACTATTTGCCGAGCATGCGGCGGCGGGTAATGCTGCTGCAAAAATCCCTGGACTCGATGTAATTGACATGCTTCGTTCCATTGATTTTATCACCATTAGCATTGGATTTTTATTTTACTTTTTCGGCGGATATTTCCTCTATAGTGCCTTATTCGCCGCGGTAGGAAGTGCGGTAGACCAGGAAGCCGACACCCAACAATTCATGTTACCTGTCACCATCCCTATGATCCTAGCACTCACTACAACAGTGAGTGTAGTTCAAGAACCGAATGGCACGTTGGCCTTTTGGATGAGTATGATTCCATTGACCTCACCCATTACCATGATGGCTCGACTACCTTTTGGCATTCCGTTATGGGAAGTCTTTCTAAGTGTTGCTATATTAGTAGCCACCTTCTTTATTGTGGTTGGACTGGCTGGTAAAATCTACCGAGTTGGAATCTTAATGTATGGTAAAAAAGTAACCTGGAAAGAACTATTCAAATGGCTGAAATACTAGAATCAATAAGCAATTTTTTTGACGCGTTGTTGAGTTATAAAATTTGGGGGTACAATACCTTTAGACTTTCTGTACAAGGCGTAATTCAAGTTCTCTTTCTCTTTTTAGGCGCACGTATCGGAATCTGGGCCTTGGGTAGAGCATTCTTGCGTGGCGTAAAGGGATCGAATTTCGACGAAGGGCGTCGCTATACTATTCTTCAGATCTCTAAATACCTGATTTATACAGTGGTCATAGTTATGGCCCTCGAAACTGTAGGCGTTAAAGTCACTACCCTTCTCGCCGCCGAAACCGCATTATTTGTTGGTTTAGGTTTGGGTTTACAGGATGCGTTTAAGGACCTGAGCTCAGGTGTAATTATTTTAATGGAACGTACGCTTTCCGTTGGCGATATTATTCAACTTCGGGAGCAGTTTGGAAAGGTTGAAGCTGTAGGACTACGCACGACAACGCTACGCACACGCGATGACATCCTTATTATAGTGCCTAATAGCAAATTGACCAACGAAGTTGTTATAAACCTCACACGGAGCGAAGAGACCACTCGGTTTGCAGTTGAGGTGGGCGTGGCGTTCGGCAGTGATACCCAAAGAGTAGCTGACTTGTTAAGGCAAGTCGCGAAAGATCATACTGAATTAGAATCAAGGAAAGAACCTTTGGTCATTCTTAAAGATTTTGGAGATAGCGCAATAGTTTTTGAATTGAACTTTTACACCCAAAACCTATTCCATATTGAAAAGATCAAAAGTGAACTTCGATTTGCGATTGATCGTGTATTTCGTGAAAATAAAATCATTATTCCATTCCCACAACGTACAGTTTGGCAAGGGACAGAAATGGTTAAGCAATCCGGTGATGGTATTGAGGGTAATAGCGAGAATATTGCATCGAAAAATGATGACAACACAGCAGGTGCACTTTAAGAATTGAGCATGAGCAGAATATTATTGATAGAAGACGAAGAGGCCATTCGTCGCGTACTAAAGAAGATACTCTTGGAGGAGGATGCATCGAACGATGTTCATGAAGCGGCAGATGGCAAGCAAGCCATAGCGGTTTTTGGCGATGGTGCCTGGGATCTGGTTTTCTGTGATATAAAGATGCCTCACATGGACGGTGTTGAAGTCCTTGAAAAAATGATGGCTGTAAATCCCGAAATTCCAGTCATCATGATTAGTGGACATGGTGATATTAATACGGCTGTTGACTGCTTGAAAAAAGGCGCCTTCGATTATTTACCTAAGCCTCCTGACTTAAATCGATTATTAAGTACCGTTCGACATGCACTCGAAAAGAAAACGCTAGTACAAGAGGTCAAAACGCTGAAAAAGAAGGTGAGTAAGAAATACACCATGATTGGCGAGAGTTCGGGAATGATGGAGTTACGCGGACTTATTGAAAAAGTCGCGCCGTCTGAAGCGCGTGTTCTTATTACAGGACCCAACGGTTCAGGAAAGGAATTGGTCGCGCATCAAATACATCAGCAAAGTGCTCGTTCAAAAAATGCCATGGTAGAAGTGAACTGTGCTGCGATACCTTCAGAATTAATTGAAAGCGAACTTTTTGGTCATAAAAAAGGTGCGTTTACAGGAGCACAAAAAGATCGGAAAGGGAAATTTGAATTGGCCCATGGAGGTACACTTTTCCTTGATGAAATAGGCGATATGAGTCTGAGTGCGCAAGCGAAAGTATTACGTGCATTACAGGAACATCAAATAACACCGGTAGGTGGCGATCGAAGCATCAAAGTAAATGTCCGTGTTTTGGCCGCGACGAATAAAGATTTAAGGAAAGAAATCGAAGCTGGGAAATTTAGAGAAGATCTATATCATCGCTTGAGTGTAATTCTAATCGAAGTGCCAGGATTAAACGATCGTAGAGACGACATTCCCTTACTAGCGGTTCACTTTCTGCAACAGATCGCCGACGATTATGGGGTAGCTGTAAAAACGATTAGCAACAAAGGTTTAGCTGCCTTACAAGGCTATGATTGGACTGGTAATATTAGAGAATTCAGAAATGTCATAGAGCGCTTACACATTTTAGGTGGTATGGAAATTAGTGCGATGGATGTAAGTACGTTCGCACGTAAATAGACGTACTTTTGACTTTCAAAACGTATACAAATGAACTTTCCTAAATTCTTAGTCGCAGACAACACCGATTTACCAGAGGCAGTGTATATCGTTCACACTGAATTTCCTTCTTTCATTCTCAACCTTGAGAACGATGAAGTGAAGTGGTTAGATGATATTGGTGATGAAAGCGAAGAAGATTTAACAAAAATTCTGGAAGGATTGATCGCTGAGGCAGAAGCGTTTTATACCCGCGAGGTGGAACGCTATAATCTCTAAGCCGCAGTGGCATACCATTGGAATACATATAAATCCCAATACGGGATAAGCCTGAAATTGGCCTATCCAGTTATGATCGGGCAATTAGGGCAAACGTTAGTGTCCGTGGCTGATTCGATCATGGTGGGGAAATTCCTCGGTACAATCCCTTTAGCGGCCATCTCACTCGCCGTATCAATTCTCATCATACCCATGGTTTTTGCGATAGGCGTCGCCTATGGCCTCACACCATTAGTCGCTGGTGCTGACGGGAAAGAAGACCCTGCTGAAGCGGTAAAATATTTTAAGAACGGACTGGTATTAAACTCGATACTTGGATTACTCGTGTATGGGGTGCTTGCCCTTTTCGCACAATTCGCACACCTTTTGGGTCAAGATGTACGAGTGGTTGAAGCTTCACTCCCGTACATCCATTTGGTCGGTTTATCCATTGTCCCGATGATGAGCTTTTTTGCCTTTAAACAATTTGCCGAAGGATTAAGCGATACCAAAGCGGGGATGCGTGTCAGTCTCGTTGCGAATTTGCTAAACATACTTTTAAACTACCCTCTGATAACTGGATGGGGACCTTTCCCGGAATTGGGCCTAGCAGGTGCGGCGCTGGCAACCTTAAGTACGCGTTTCTTAATGTTGGGTGGAATGGCTTTATATATACGCAAGCACAAGAAGTTTGAGAGCTATTGGCGCTATTGGCGCAGCAGTCAAATTTCATGGAAGAGTATTCGGGATATTCTAGTCATAGGTGTACCCAGTGGATTACAATATGTATTCGAAGCCGGTGCGTTTGCCATGAGCGGTGTCATTGTCGGGATGATCGGTCCAGTGCAACAAGCAGCGCATCAGATAGCACTAAATATTGCTTCAGTGAGTTACATGATGGTAAGTGGAATAGGTGCTGCTGCAACCATTCGCATGGGAAATCAACTGGGTAAAAGAGATATACCAATGCTTCGCACAGCGGGTCAAAGCTTGTTTCATCTCACTTTGGCCATGATGGTTGTGACGATGTGCTTGTTTATCGGTTTTCGCAATCTTGCCCCTGAGTTTTACAGTTCGGACCCTGAAGTTTTACAATATACTGCTGTACTAATGATTGCTGCCGGAATCTTCCAATTACCGGATGGACTGCAAGCGACCACTTTAGGAGCACTGCGTGGTGTACAGGACGTAAATGTCCCAACTATTATTGCCTTTATTTCCTATTGGGTGGTCGCCGTACCGCTGTGCTATTACCTAGGTGTGGTAATGGCCATTGGTCCTTTAGGTGTTTGGATTGGGCTGGCGATCGGATTATTACTTGCTGCAATAGCTTTATACTGGCGTTTTCAATACAAAGTGCGCAGTTTGCTTTAAGCGGAAATTCCAGCGCGCTTAATTAAAGCATCCACCTTTGGGTCACGTCCTCTAAACTTTCGATACAATTCATCGGGAGCAACAGTACCACCACTCTGCAAGATTAACGCAAAATCTGCGGCTACTTTTGGGTTGAATAAACCTTCCTCTTCAAATCGCTCAAAAGCATCAGCATCCAAAACTTCAGCCCATTTGTAACTGTAGTATCCTGCACTATATCCTCCCTGAAAAATATGGCTAAAGGCAGTACTGGAGCGAGTACCTTCAACTGGATCAAATAGAGCGGTTCGCTCAGTTGCAGCCTTTTCATGTGAAGCCACATCGCCTTCAAATGATTCTTTTCTATCGTGCCAACTCATGTCTAAATAGCCAAAGTTGAGCTGGCGTAAAGTCATATAACCCTCTAGGAAGGTCTGACTTTCTTTAATCTTATCAATGTATTCCGTAGGTAAGACGGCACCGGTCTCATAGTGCTTTGCAAACAGTGCTAATGCTTCGGGCTGGTAGCACCAATTCTCCATAATTTGCGAAGGGAGCTCCACAAAATCCCAATACACGCTTGTCCCTGTGAGTGATGGATACGTTCCGCGTGCCATCATTCCGTGCAAGGCATGTCCAAACTCGTGAAATAAGGTGGTGACCTCGTTAAACGTAAGAAGCGAAGGCCTTGAGGCTGTCGGCTTTGTGAAATTGCAAACAATACTGATATGTGGACGTACTTCGGTGTCCTCTTTGGTATACATACTCTGATAGCTCGTCATCCAGGCGCCAGCACGTTTACCCGCTCTGGGAAAAAAGTCTGCGTAAAAGAGACTCAAGAAATTACCGTCGGCATCAAAGACTTCATAGGCATCTACATCCTCGTGGTAAATCGATACATCAGGATGGTGTTTGAAATGAAGTCCAAACAACCTGCCTGCCACAGTAAAGGCACCCTGCAAAACATTTTCAAGCTTGAAATATGGCTTCAAGGCTTGATCGTCCAGGGCAAGGCGCTCCATCTTCAACTTTTCTGACCAATAACTAAAGTCCCACGGTTGGATGGGAAGATCAGCACCCTCCGCGGCTGCAAAGTCCGTAACAGCCTTCAGATCCCGCTCAGCCGCTGGCTTAGCCACCTCCAGTAAATGATCCAAAAAGTTTAAAACGGTACCTGGCGTTTTCGCCATGCGCTTGCTCAAGGTTAGCTGTGCATGAGAATCGAACCCAAGCAATTGCGCCCGCTCCATGCGTTTATTGACCAGGTTTTTAATGACCTGTTCATTGTTATTTTCGTTTTCCTTAACGGCGCGCGAACCATAAGCACGGTAAAAATGGGAACGCAATTCTGAGCGATCGGCATATTTCATAACAGCCATGTAGGTAGGCATATCTAGGCCTAGGACATAACCCTCTTTACCTTGCTCCTGACCCTGTTGAGCCGCAGCTTCAATCACATCTTCTGGCAATCCTTGAAGATCCTGAGTGGCCACAGTATGGTATTGAAACGCTTTAGTTTCTGCTAAAACATGCTCCCCGAAAGTCAATGACAATGTGCTTAATTCTTCATTTAAAGCCGTTAGTCGTGCGCGATCTTCACCTTCGAGTGCAGCACCGTTGCGGACAAAGCTTTCATAGGTTTCATTGAGTAAGCGCTTCGCTTCTGCTGAGTCCAGCTCTTGCCCAGATTCGTAAACGCTTTCAATACGAAGGAACAAAGGTTCGTTCAATAACGTCTCGCTGCTAAATGCCGTCAATTTTGGTGAAAATTCCCGTGCGATTTCCTGAATGGCATCGTTTGTTTCAGCACTATTTAGGTTGAAAAAACAGCTGCTCACTTTATTTAATTCTAAGGAGGAGAATTCTAATGCGGCCACAGTATTCTCGAAGGTGGGAGCTTCAGAATTGGCCACAATGGCTGCTTGACGTTCCTTAGACACCTGGATCCAATGCTCCAATGCCGGCAAGAAATGTTCGGGCTTAATACGGTCAAAAGCTAATGCTTTGTGCGGTGTGGACGGGAAATCTATAAGTGGATTCATGGAGCTCGTAACAATTTATGCGATTATTCAAAGATACTTTTTACCATCCGCAATACCTACCTTTGAACCATGGCAAAAGAGCAAATACAGTGGGCATTATCAGGAATGACTTGTGCAGGCTGTGCACACAGTGCACACAGCATTGCCACAGGCACGCCCGGTATGGAACACGTGCAGGTTCGCTACGCCAGCGGCAGCTTTAAAGCGACTATAGATACAGACGTTTTAGATGTCGCTACACTCCAAAAAAGTTTAGCTGCAGCAGGGTACGAACTTACGACCAGCTACATCAGTCCACGAACGCGGATAAAGAATCAAAAAGAAGCGGTAGACCGCAAACGCAATGAACTGATTGCTGCTTCAGCGCTTGCCGTTCCCTTATTCATTGTGGGTATGATGCACGTGCATGCGAGTTGGAGCATTATACTCCAATTTTTACTTGCTACCGCACTCAGCATGTACTTCGGAAGGAACATTCACGCGAAGGCTTTTGCACTCGCTAAAATGGGCAACACGAATATGGATACTTTAGTGAGTTTAGGCTCCTTAGTTGCCTTCGGCTATTCTATAGTGGGATGGGCTATGGACAGGCACGAACAGGTCTATTTCGAAAGTGCAGGCTTGATTATTTATTTTATACTCATCGGTAAGCTATTGGAAGACCGTGGAAAGTTGTCGAACAGTAAAGCATTAACTGCGCTCCTCTCTATACAGCCTAATGAGGCTATTTTGGTGGATGAGGGTTTGCAGCGAACGGTAGGAGTTGAATCACTGGAATTGGATCAATTGGTCTGGATTCCACCCGCACAACGCGTGCCGGTAGACGGAAAGGTCGTCGAAGGCAGAAGCACCATCGATGAAAGCACATTTACCGGGGAACCTATACCGGTGGAAAAAGGAATTGGATCGAAAGTTTGGGCGGGTACCATGAACGGCCATGAAGGGTTACTGGTACGCGTGACTCATACAGGACGAAGCAGCGCTTTGGGCGGCATTATCGATGCTGTTGTGGATGCACAGGGCACCGCAGCCCCTATTGAAGCATTAACCGATCGCATATCTAAGGTGTTTGTGCCCGCTATTTTAGGTTTGAGTTTGCTTACTGGGTTAGTGTGGCATTTTGGCTTTGACTCGCAGAAGGCAGTGGTCTTTGCCGTTGATGTACTCGTCATCGCATGTCCATGCGCACTGGGATTAGCCACGCCACTGGCTGTAGTAGCGGCAACTGGAATAGGCAGTAAAAATGGATTGTTGATCAAGGACGCTGCCGCCTTGCAATTGGCCGGCGAAGTAAAATTTGCGATTCTCGATAAAACCGGGACACTCACCTTAGGAAAACCCGTAGTTACTGGGATTGATTGGAGCGACAAGGAATCGCGTTCCATCGTGGCAGCTTTGAATGAAAAGGGCACGCATCCGCTCAATCATGCCTTAGCTACCTACTTTGGAAATGTCGATGGATTACCTCAAGTGAAGCGTTTTAAGGCAGTTCCAGGTAAAGGGATTCAAGGAAAGATTGATGGACAACAGTACTACATAGGTTCGGGACAATTTTTCACTGAAGTCACAGGTACGCACCCTCCGATCGCACCCTATACACACACCCTCTGCTTTAGAGAAGAAGGTCTCATTGCCTTAGTATCCTTTGAAGATACCCTACATCCTGATGCACCGCTATTAATACGCGAACTGCAGCAACGTGGCATCACCCCCATTATCGCATCGGGGGATGTTGAAGAAGCGGTTGCAAAGACGGCCAAAGCTTTGGGTATAGTGAAGTACCACGGCGGATTGCAGCCGAACGATAAGGTAGAATTAGTAAAGGCGTATCAAGAGCAAGGCCGAACCCTAATGCTTGGCGACGGAATCAATGACAGTATTGCGTTGAATGCCGCCGATGTAGGTGTTTCCCTAGCCCACGGAACTGCGGTAGCGCAAGAAAGTGCTGCTGTGGTTTTGACGCGAGAAGGATTACCGCAATTAGCACACTATTTCAAACTGAGTAAGCTGACCATGCAAACCATTCGAGGCAATTTATGGTGGGCTTTCGGCTATAATCTCATCGCCATTCCTATAGCTGCAGGTCTGCTGGCCGCCCCACTCGGATTAGAATTAACCCCAATGATGGCGAGTATTGCCATGAGTTTTAGTAGCTTGGGCGTGGTAGCTAATTCACTGCGACTCCATAAGAAACCCTTACAATGACATTAGATTCAAAAATCAATTGTGGCGGCTGTATCGCCAAAGTGCAATCGGACCTTAATGCATTGCTCGGCGAAGGAAACTGGAGTGTGGATACAACGCTTTCAAATAAACCATTGACATTTTCTGATGATGTAGATGTTGATGATGTCCTCGACGTATTAGAAGCACACAATATGATCGCCGAATAATGCATGTAGTGCTTCTGGCACGAAAAACCCTGTATACACAGCCCGGAGGCGATACAGTGCAAGTGGAGGAAACGGCTTCCGCATTGCGCAGCTATGGGCACGAAGCGACCATCATCACCGCAGGTCAACCCCTACCCCTTTCAGCCACTGTACTTCATGGGTTCAACCTTGGGAGACCGGCGGACCTATTGCCCTATTTTAAATCGTTCAAAGGCAAGAAGATTCTCAGCAGTATTTATGTCGATTACAGTCTTGCCGACAAGCAGCGATTCCCGCGGCTTTATGCACTGGTGGGCAAGCACGGTTTAGAATATGTAAAAACACTAGGGCGTGCACTAAACGGCAGTGACAGATTCCCAGGTATATTGTTCCTGTTACACGGCCAAAAATCCTGCGTGCGTGCGCTCATCAAATTAACTGACCTGTTAATCACCTCATCCAAAAGCGAGGAGCAGCGGATAGAAAGTGACTTTGGTGACCTTAGTTGTGCAGTTAAAACGGTACCGCTTGGCATTGAGGCATCGTTTCTAGCGCCCTTTGAGCAGCGCCAAAAACGTGAAGGCTTATTGCTTTTAGGCAGATTGGAATGGCTTAAGAATCAAAAAACCATAATCAATTGGGCTACTGAAAACAACTGGCCGCTTACTGTTGTAGGTGATGCCAATGCGAATCAGAAAACCTATTACCATGATTGCCTTGACCAAGCCGGGTCGAGCGTTTCATTCTTGCCCTATACCGCTGGCGACGAACTTAAACGTTTGCTTCGCTCGCACCGCGCACTTATCATACCCTCGCATTTCGAATCCTTCTCACTGGTGGGCTGGGAAGCCGCTTCACAGGGTATGCATGTATTGTACAATGACGTTGCAGACATGAATGAAACACTCGCTCCTGTGGGCACGCCCATTCAGATGGCCGATAAAAAGGCAGCTGTGTCTGTAATTACCGCGGCACTCAACGGAAACCTAGCGCAAAAAAAATCCCACGATCTGCTCGAGAGCAGATCGTGGGACGCTATAATTCTTGAGTTGCTCGACGCGTACGTGTAGTTACCTACCTGCGCGTTCCATCTCTTTTTCGTACGTCTCTTTAAACTTTTCATAGTTGTAATCAACCATGATCTTATCGTTCTTCGAAAGCGCTTTGTAGTAATTCTTAACGATTTTCTCTCCGTCCAATTCTATCGCAATGTAGTATTTAAACTTGCCGCTAGACTGCACTTGAGTCACACGATCACAAACCACTACAGAACCATTTAAGCGTTCATTGATTATTGTCCGTGAGTTTTCTTCAAAACGCTCCAATACCTCTTCAACGTTATTGACTTCCATGCTCTTCACATAGTTGTCTGCGACTACTTTCATGGTACTATTTACCATTCCAGCGAGCTCAGTACGTGCATTACTCAGCGCTTTTTTCTTAGCAACATTCATATCGGCACTTTCACCGAAACTGTAGACGCGGAACGTCTTGTTATCACTTTTAAACTCTGAACATGGCAAAACTTGTTCTATTTCACCCTTTGGTACTTTTGTTTTAGAACCACAGCTGGCTAATAAAAGTCCTGCGCTGGCCACAGCCACTAAGAGGATTCTCGCTTTCATAATTCACGGTTTTACTGTTAATTAAAATTAGGTAGGTTAAGGTACGGAGTCCTTAAATGAATTAATCCAAAAGGCGTGCCAAAATCTACCACTTCCCTTTTTGGACCATTTTCTCTCGCTCCACTTCAAAGAATTCCAACGCCCGTTCTACCTGTAAATCTATGTTCTTAATGCGCATGGTCGAATGACAGATGGTGCGCTTCCTGCCATCGGTCAGCTTATTCCATATGCGTTCTACGACTTCATCTTGCTCAAGAAGCGCTTTGAGCACTTCGGGCACCGCAACGCCGAGAGGATCTGGGTCTTCAAAAATTTCAAAAGCAACCTTTTCGCCGGTGAGTAAACCTAAATCGGACATGTTTTTTTTACTGATCATCATGCAACGCATGCCCGGGATATGGGAGTTTAGTCCGCATTGAATGTGCCCTTCTCCGTTGATTTTTAGCACAATTCGGGTACGGTGCTTTTGAGGAAAATCCGCAATAATCGTTGTCGAAATACTCAACACGTTGTGCGGCATGTTGGGGAACATGGGTTCTATAAAGGCTGTGCCGGTATAGAGTAATTTCATTTTACCAGGGATCTGTAAATGACGTATCCGTTAAAAACGCGGGGTCCGAAAACGTCTTTAAAAAATCTAATAATCCTTGTTTTTGAGCAATGGACCAATTCCGTCCAACTCCCACAGCTTTCATGTTAGGATCGAGCGTCGGTGATGGATGTCCGCCCATTTCATAAAAATCAAGCACCTCAGCAAGCGTCTGAAAACGACCGTCGTGCATGTAAGGGTAACTGTATTCAACATTGCGTAATGACGGGACCTTGAATTTACCGCGGTCTGACGGATCTCCCGTAACCGCCTCGCGTCCTGCGCCCACAACATAAATGCTATCTAATCCATTGTTTGTGAATTGCAGCAATCCGTGTGCACCCAATTGATACCCTGTGGTCGCTAAACCGTGACAATGGAAACAATCGCCTTGTTCGTTGTTGAAAATATCAAAGCCCAATTGTTCTGAAGGCGTAAATGTATACGTACCCTGTATATAACGATCGAGCTTGCTACCCCCACTTACCAGAGTACGTACGAACTGAGCCAATGCTTTCGCGGTATTTTGTCTCGTGATAGGGTCATCAGCACCAAAAGCTTCTGCAAATAGCTCAACATAGGTAGGATCCTGGGCCAATTTTGCAATGACGTCCGGCCATTGTGCATGCATTTCAATAGGATTAACGATGGGATCTTGTACCTGATCTTCTAAACTGTTTTCTCGTCCATCCCAGAAGAAGAAATCTTGCCAGGCCATGTTCGATAGTATCATGGCATTCACTGTACCTGTGATACCGTCTATTCCTGTAGAATATCTTGCTGGCTCTGCAAAGCCATTTTCTTGACTGTGGCACGAACCACAACTTTGCGTATTATCACCGGAAAGCCTCGGGTCAAAGAACAAATGACGCCCCAACTTTACACCTTCTTCGGTAAGGGAATTGTCCAGGGGCACATCCGGTGTTGGAAAATGGGACGGGTATTCTAAAGCCAAAGGTGTAGGATTGTGCAACGGCTCGTCGGGCCCACAACTCGCAGCTATGAACAACAGGACCAATGGCACTAAAATCAACTTACTCTTCATCTTCATTAATGGGTTCTACCGAACTAGTATATGCATCGAATTTACGAATGACTTCCTGCATATCCTCAGGTAAAACACTTTCGTAGCGGTGTTGTTCGCCCGTTTTTGGATGCGTAAAGCCTAAACTCTTTGCGTGCAGGGCGTGACGGGGACAAGCTTTGAAGCAATTCATAATGAACTGCTTGTATTTTGTAAACGTCGTTCCTTTCAAAATTTTATCCCCACCGTAACGCTCATCATTGAACAAAGGATGGCCTAAATACTTCATATGAACACGAATCTGGTGGGTACGACCCGTCTCCAGTTTACAACTAACAACCGTTACATAGCCGAAACGTTGGAGCACCTTGTAATGCGTTACTGCATGTTTTCCTTCGCTTCCGTCTTCGAAAACTGCCATCTGTAATCGGTCGGATAAACTTCTACCGATGTGGCCTGTAATGGTTCCTTCATCTTCCTTGACATTGCCCCAGACAATCGCGATGTATTCACGTTGTGTGGTGCGGTCATAAAATTGCTTCGCAAGATGGCTCATGGCCAATTCTGAAGCGGCAACCACCATAACGCCCGTGGTATTTTTATCTAATCTGTGAACTAAACCTGGGCGCTGCTCACCGCTAGAGCCTACCGGTAAATTTTCAGCCAAATACGCTAAAGCGTGGACCAAAGTACCGGTGTAATTTCCATGACCAGGATGACAAACTAAGCCCGCTTCTTTATCGATTACAATAACATGTTCGTCCCGGTACAACAAATCCAATGGAATATTCTCTGGTACTATCTCCGTTTCGCGCGGCGGATCTGCCAGCACCAATTCCACCGTGTCCCCCGCTTTTACCTTGTAATTGCTTTTTACGGGTAAGCTATTGACATGAATGGATCCTGCATCGGCAGCTTTTTGAATCCGACTTCTCGAGGTATCTTCTAGAAAATTGAAAAGGAATTTATCTACACGCAGTGGATTCTGACCCTTATCGGCAGTGAAGCTGTGGTGGACATACAGTTCATCATTAGAAGTACTATCGTGCTGCTCGTCCATTAAATTTTGATCCATTTAGTATAGGTTACAGCGCCGTTTTTAAGGGTGCGTATGAGGTACATACCTTTCGGCAAAGGAGTGATTTCCAATTCTATTCTTTCTTCGCCGCTTGCATTCAACAGTACCTGTCCATTAAGGTTTTGTATGGCAACTTCAAACTGGCCTGCCTCTTTTGACGCAACACTTACCCATTGGCTTGATGGATTAGGATATATTTCAAATGTATCAATAGCCGGAGCTGTCACAGCCATAGTAGTCGGAGTGTAACGAAAAAATGGTCGAAGTACTAAAGCACCAGGTTCTAAAGACGGATACCAATTAAAACCATCACCGTAATAACGTGGCATGGCATTGGGCAATGTACGTTCTTGATCGAGACCTACATACATGGTGGTAACGGGAGAAACATCTACATAACCGATCCATACAGCTGGATAGGCGCTGATATCCAATGCAGAGTCCAAAGCAAAATGAAAAATGTCATTCCGGTCCCAATGCAATGAATGTTGGTACACAGAGTCTGTCAAATATAAAGGTGCACCAGGCGCCGAGCCAGAATCGGCAGGTGCCCAAACGGCCATTCTAAAGGTATATACTGAATCCTCGAACCAAGCGAAATTCATGGAAATACCTTTCAAGGAATCGTTCGACCCTAAGCCGCCGGTATTAAATTTTTGAGCAACGCGCGACCCCGAAACATTCTCAATCCCATACGCACGCTCGGCTGTTCCGTCGTCAAGAGCAAGGTAATTGTCTAAATGCAAAGTTCCTTGTACCGTATCGTTTTGTCGCGTCCCTGCCGCGGAACCGTCAAACCACACCTTCGTAGTGACCTTTGTAGGACCGTTTAACGTACCTAAGGCACCTGCCGGAACGGCAACATCAAAGGTTAGATCTTGATCGTGCTGAGTCGTCGTAATTACAGGAACAGCAGTTTGCTGTTGAATAAGTATCCCATTTTCTTCCCATCGGTATTGACCCAAGTTTAAACTCCAACCACCCGAAGGCACTGTTCCTAATCTGCGGTACGTGAAAGTGAGGTTGTTAGGGCGGTTAGCTATCGTATTGCTCATGCTGAGCCACCACGGCCAAGACGTGTAAGGTCCATTGCCCAAAATGAGTGGATGGGGTCGAGCAAAAGCAGGTTCAGTTACAACGGAATCACCAGGATTTCTGTCTTTATCTAACTGCACGTAATCTACATTCCATACATCATACGCACCGCCGCGCGCGCCGTAGGTTGCCAATCGGAAGCGGAAACCTTTCTTTAAAAATTGGCTTCCTGTCACTGGAATCATTGCCGTTTTAAATGCATCTGCATTACCCGTTCCTTTCTCACCCCAAATCTGTGTCCAAGTCGAATCTACAGGCGAATAATAAGAAACAACTAAACTGTCCGAAGGTGAAGGTGCCTCGCCTCTACCGGCGCGTTGGTATTGGAATGAAAGCCAAACATCCGTCGCGCCCTGGAGATTAATGTAGTTTGAGGTTAATTGGTCTGAAATACCATTCGTGGTTATGTTGCCCGGTTGATAGGGCTTTCCAAAAGCATTGCATCCATCAAAAGTCGCTACACCGATAGAGTTTTGAAACAGTGGCACGGCATCATTGATCCAAACGTCCTGATCACTCCACAATTCTTGCATAGGTCGATCCGAACGGTAACTAAAATCATCTACGAAAGGGGGATTGATTGTATCTGTTGTTTCTGTATTGAAGTGTGCCGTTACTCCTCCGCTCAAAGGGTGCGTTTGCTCAATCACTTGCGCCTGCGCAATACTAAATGCACCTAAAAAAACGAACAGAAAAAATCGCATAATTATTGGGGTAAGGAATCTAAAGGTGGCGCTTGAGGTACATAGGCTGCAGTCAGCCATAAATCGACTGAACTGCCTACAGGAACCTCCGCATCCATCTGAAATTCCGGAAACTGTCGCAATACAAACGCAGCAGACGTATCGTTTATTTCACCATCAATTATGGTTGCCCCTAAATTCAAGCTGTAGGTCATTAGCGTTTGCTGTGCTTGGATATACGTCAGTCCTTTTAAATCGGGTAAAAAAGCATTTCGATCGCTTTGGCCTCCACTCACATAAAAGACAAAATGACTTCCTGTTTGGTAAGGCGTTTGCTCTTCTGCAAGAACACCTTTTTCATCGATCACTTTCAAAACTAGGTCGTGGCTCAGGTCCGGTATGAGCACAAGACTATCTACAAAAAAACCTTTGTCCTCAAACTTACTTAGTACATAACTAAGCAACTGATCTTTATAATTCGGCAAAGGGTATTTAGGTAATGAAGATGGATTTGTACTCAAAAAAAGTGTGCGTCCCAACTTAACTTCCGCATAAGCCTTTGGGAAAACTTCCACTACGGCTCCTTCATTTACACCGGGAACATAATGCGTTGAATCAATCACCTCATAAGACAAGCCTACGGACTCAAGTGCTTCTACCGCTTCTGACAATTCGAGTAGTCGAATGTCCGGTACGACGACTGTTTTTCCATGTTGCGTAGTACGGTGCATCCACCACAATACACCCGCAACGACCAACAACACGCTCAAAATAGAGAAGAGCGCTGTTTTTAAAAAGGTCTTGCTAAAAAGAAAAAGTATCCACTGCTTCATGAGGTAAAGATACTTTTTATCATCCCGGAATCGAAAGCAGAGTTGCATTACATTTACAACTATGGAAAAAGGCGTTAAAACCGTAGTCGTTCTCGCGGGAGGATACTCTTCCGAGCACGAGATAAGTCTTGCCTCAGGGCAGATGGCATGTGCTGCCTTTGAGGCAGCTGGATACCGAACTCTATTCGTAAAAGTAGACCGCTCCGGCTATTCACTTAAGGGCAAAAATGTACGTCTTGATGAATTAGGGGCCGATTATGTCTTTAATAGTATTCATGGCTCTCCAGGTGAAGATGGACACATGTCCGGTGTATTGGAATTATTGAATATACCGCACAGCACCTGTCCTACATTCCAAAGTGCATTAACCTTTAATAAAGCCCAATGCAACGCTGTCTTGAGAGATGCAGGAGTTCGTGTACCGATGGGAAGGTTGTTTAATGAATTTCCAGGAATCACTGAATTCAAGCACTGGCGCTTTCCATTATTTGTAAAGCCTAATTGTGCTGGGTCAAGCTATGGAGTTTCTCGCGTTGAAGAACCCGAGCAACTTGAAGCTGCCTTTCAATATGCATTTACAGAGGGGGCTCAAGTCCTTGTTGAAGAGGGCATCACCGGTAAAGAAGTAGGTTGTGGTGTTTTGCACACAGCTTTCAATTTTGATTCCAAAAGTTTGGAATCGCCCCAAAGCAGAGCCATTGCCATTACCGAAATCGTACCTACAGATGGTGCCTTCTTTGATTACGAGGCTAAGTATAAGGGCAAGTCAAAAGAGATCACACCTGCAAGAGTTTCTGCGGCGCTTAGTTCAAGAATTGAGGCTATTTCTGAACGGGTTTATGACCTCTTAAACTTAAAAGGGATTGTCCGAATGGACTACATTATTGATGAAAACCACGAAGCAGTTCTCATTGAGGTAAATAGCATACCTGGATTGAGTCCGGCGAGTATTGTACCGCAGCAATTGGCTTCGAGAAATTGGTCTTTAGAGGAGGTACTTAGCACACTGGCTGAAGAGCACATGGCTGCCCATGAAGAAAAGAATAGCTAACTTCGACCTATGGCACGTATCGCTCTTTTCCCTGGATCCTTTGATCCTATTACCCTTGGTCACGTAGATATTATCGAACGTGCACTGCCGCTGTTCGATGAAATTCGCATAGCAGTAGGCACAAACAGCTCAAAGAACTACCTTTTTTCGTTAGAACAAAGAATTGCTTGGATCGAGCAAACTTTTGCGAACGAACCAAAGATTAAAGTGGTCACATATGACGGCTTAACAGTAGATTTCGCTAAACAAGAAGGTGTGAGCTTTTTATTGCGCGGCCTTCGCAATCCAGCAGATTTTGAATTCGAGAAAGCCATTGCTCAAGCCAATCGCGAGATGACTCCTGAGCTAGAAACGATTTTCCTTTTAACCAGCGCGCGTTATGCGTATATCAGTTCGAGCATTGTTCGCGAAGTGTACAACTACGGCGGCGACTTTAAGAAATTTGTACCTACTTCGGTACAACCTTAGCCTTCTGTAGCCACGAAATTTAGAAAAACTTCCTCAAGACTATTGTAAGAAGGGATTTCTGTAAGACGTTGCTTGACGCGTTCGGGTGTCGCCCAGTAGACTGCGCTAATCCCTTCATCAGTTTGTGGCTTGAGTTTTTTTGAATAATCAGTTATCATAGGAAACCAAAAGGTCGTCTTCAATGCAAACGCCCCTTTGTGAAGATAGCAATGGTAGGTTTTAACGGCTGGCCCGGTAATTTTACAGCGCTTGACGCGACATTCCTCCTGCACTTCTCGCACAGCACAAACAGCGATGGTTTCCTTTAACTCTAATTTACCTTTTGGAAGGTCTAATTTTCCATTTCGCTCAATGACCAGTAATTGACCTTCGGGATTCCTAACCCAACCGCCACCAGCGATTATATGATGATGTAAGGTCAGAAATAGAGACCAAAATTCGTGGTCAATACCAATCTTAATCACCTGCTTTACGGGTTCTTTATAACAGCTCTTTAGCCACTTTTGGACACGCCTAGTAGTGGATAAGGTGTTGATAAACTCCGGCCCAAGGGCACCAGGGACCGCGACCAAAATGGCCTTATGAATGAAAACTTTGGTGTAATTTTGAAGCATGATACAAAACAAACAAGTCGCCCTTCAAACTGCGGAGAGCTTATTGCAAATTAAGGCCATCAAATTACAACCTGAAAATCCATTTACATGGGCTAGCGGGTGGAAAAGTCCAATTTATTGTGACAATCGGCTTACACTAAGCTTTCCAGCCATTCGAAATTTCTTGAAAATCGAATTTGCGAAGCAGATTGAAGATATTTATGGTAAGCCCGATTACATCGCCGGCGTAGCTACAGGAGCCATTGCCATAGGCATGCTCGTAGCGGAATACTTAGGCGTACCGTTTGTTTATGTTCGCGACAAGGCAAAGGGCCATGGACGTCAAAATCAGGTTGAAGGTTATTTAGAAAGTGGCGCTTCCGTGATCGTTATAGAAGATTTGATCTCTACCGGAGGTTCCTCTCTAAAAGCTGTAGATGCATTGAAGGAGGCCGGTGCACGTGTCATGGGAATGCTGGCCATCTTTACCTATGATTTTGAATTGTCAAGAGCCAATTTCGAAAAGGCCGGTATCCGTCTCAATACTTTAAGCGATTACCATCATCTATTAGAGCAAGCTGTTCAGCAGGGAGCTATTGTCGAAGCACAAATAGATCTACTCAAAGAATGGCGCGAGCAACCCGATGAATGGGGAAAGTAATTTTTAATTAGGATCTACCCACTTAACTTCATCGATACCGAAGGACCGTACATTACCGTCCTTAAAGAGTAGTGTTAATCGACCGTCTGCAGCAACGGATTCTACCGTTCCATGTTCTTCACATTCATTAATAAGGTAGCGCTGGGGTGCATCTGTACCCCATAATATAGCCCGGTAGGCTGGCTCGAGCGCTTTTGAATGGAAATCTCTTGTGAGTTCCGCGGAAAACTGCTTTTGTATGCATTCAGCCAAACGCTCTGGAGTATTATTTTGACCGTTCCATTCATTCAAAAATGCCGCCCTAGGAAGGGCATCTTCTGTACGGTCTAAATTTATCCCAATACCAATGCTGCTGCTTTTTATCCCACCGCCTGACCAGTGGTTTTCTATCAACATTCCGCCCAATTTCTTCATCCCTATCATTAGATCATTCGGCCATTTAAACAACACCTCTTGAGGAAGTAGCGGCTTAAGTGCCACACAAACCCGTTGGTTTACTTCAAAACTCTCCTTTAACGGAATGGGCCATTTGACATATATGGATAATAACATGCTGCTCTCCGGGGAATCGTGCCACTTTGACACCCCACGCCCGCGGCCCTGACTTTGATGTGCGGCAAGCACAGCTGTGAATGACTTCAATTCACCTTGTTGCCGAAGCATTCGCTTTAATTCCAGCTGCGTACTATCTACTAATTTTAGCCTATAAAAGGGAAGAATTCCCGACATTGTGCCTCATTATTGATCCAAAGCCGAAGATGGCATATGTTTTGGTAATTTAAGAACAAATACACAATACATTTTAATGCACACAAAACCCGAAGCTTCGTCTGAGCTCGTCAAGAAATTTGTCGTAGAAGGACTACAGGAAATAAAAGGACAGAACATTACTGTTTTAGATCTACGAGAAATAGAAAATGCAGTCACCGATTTTTTCATCATAGCAGAAGGAAATTCGAATACTCAAGTAAATTCTTTAGCCGACAGCGTGCACAAAGTGGTACGTGAAAACGTTGGAGATAAACCATGGCACATTGAAGGACGCGATAATTCGGAATGGGTACTCATGGATTATGTCACCGTTGTGGTGCACGTCTTCCAAAAAGGTATCCGTGAGTTTTACGATTTAGAAGGCCTTTGGGGTGATGCAGAAATAACCATTATAGAAAACGATTAAGCCTTATGGCAGATAATCCCAACCAAAATCAAATAGACAAGCTGAAAAAGCAGTTTGCAAAAAACAAAGGCACTAACGGTGACGGCAAAAAGCCAGGTACGCCAAAAAAAGGTGGCAACAGATTCAATTTTTATTGGGTCTACATCATCGTTTTTGCACTTTTCATAGGTATGCAAATCTTCACCGCGATGAGTTTTAGCGCGAAGAATTCTACTTATCAGGAATTTGAGCAAGCGCTTGAGCTTGGCGATGTGGATCGCGTAAATATTGTGAACGAACGAAAGGTTCAGATCTTCATAAAAGAAGAGAGCTTGCGCGAAAGCGAACGCTACGATGAAGTCAGTGAAACCAATCTCGGCAAGGATTTAAACCCTGGACCACACTATGTTTTTGAAATGCCTTCAACCACCTTCGAAGATAGACTCAAAGACTATTATGAGCTACGTGATGTTGAAGACCGTATTCCTGTTAACTACCAAACACAAGACAATTTCTTCGGTGATATCGTATCGTGGGTTCTTCCTTTGGTATTGATGGTTGCCGTATGGATGTTCCTCATGCGTAGAATGTCTGGAGGCGCCGGTGGAGGCGCCGGTGGAGGTTCTCAAATTTTTAACATCGGTAAATCGCGTGCGAAAGTATTTGATAAGGATACCGAAGTAAAAACTACATTCAACGATGTAGCCGGAATGACTGGCGCGAAAGAAGAGGTTTTAGAGGTCGTAGACTTCTTGAAAAACCCAAAAAAATACACAGACTTAGGTGGTCGCATACCGAAAGGTGTAATGCTTTCGGGCCCTCCCGGAACGGGTAAAACTTTGCTCGCAAAAGCGGTAGCAGGTGAAGCTAAAGTACCTTTCTTCTCTCTCTCGGGTTCGGATTTCGTAGAGATGTTTGTAGGTGTGGGTGCATCGCGTGTTCGCGATCTCTTCAAACAGGCAAAGGAAAAATCTCCATGTATCATTTTCATTGATGAGATTGACGCCATTGGTCGAGCAAGAGGAAAAAACAACTTCTCTGGAGGCAATGACGAACGTGAAAACACGTTGAACCAATTGCTTACCGAAATGGACGGATTTGGCACCAATGAACACGTGATTGTGATGGCCGCCACCAACCGTGCAGACATTCTGGACCGCGCCTTGATGCGTGCTGGTCGTTTTGACCGGATCATCTACGTTGACCTTCCAGAATTAACGGAAAGAGAAGCCATTTTCGACGTTCACCTTAAGGGAATTAAAACAGACGACACTGTAGATGTCGCCCTCTTAAGTAAACAGACCCCTGGATTCTCCGGTGCAGATATCGCCAATGTTTGTAATGAGGCAGCACTTATTGCCGCGCGCAAAGAGCATAAAGTTGTAGGTAAGCAAGACTTCTTAGATGCTGTTGATCGTATAGTAGGCGGACTTGAAAAGAAAACTAAAATCATAACCGAATCAGAGAAAAAGGTCATTGCCTATCACGAAGCTGGACATGCTGCGACTTCTTGGTTGCTCGAACACGCAGCACCTTTAGTAAAAGTGACTATCGTTCCACGTGGTCGTTCGTTAGGTGCCGCTTGGTACTTACCTGAGGAACGTCAAATTACTACGGCTGAGCAAATGCTGGACGAAATGTGTGCCACCATGGGTGGTCGCGCAGCAGAGAAAGTCATCTTCGACAAAATCTCTACGGGTGCCTTGAGTGATCTTGAAAAGGTGACAAAACAAGCGCGTGCAATGGTAACAGTTTATGGATTAAATGATGTACTCGGTAATGTAACCTACTATGATAGTCAGGGTCAAAACGAATACGCAATGGATAAACCGTATTCAGAACAAACCGCCGAAACTATTGATCGGGAAATAAGCAAGATCATAGAAAGGCAATACGAGCGCGCCATTGATATGTTGGCAAACAATCGTGAAAAGTTGGACCAGCTGGCGAACCTATTGCTTGAAAAAGAAGTCATCTTCAAAGAAAATGTAGAGGAGATCTTCGGTAAACGTCCTTGGGACAAAGAAGAAAAAAAGAAAGAGAAGGAAGTAGAAGCATCGCCCGCTGAAGCTCCTACCGAATCCACTACAGAAGCCAAAGCGCAGACCTCTGATGAGGTTAAAACCGAGGAATCTACTGAGGATACTAACAACATTGCTACTGAACAAGAAGCGGACATCTCCAATGACGACGCTGCAGCGAAGGAAGTATAAGCCTTTAGCAGATTGTGAAACTTAAGAACCGCGGCCCGTTGGGCCGCGGTTTTTTGTTAATAGCTACGGGGCGCGAGCGGTAGTATTTAGTCTACACGTATTATTTTTGAATAAACGTCTCTCGCACTATGGCAAAATCCTCTGGATTTCTTTCAAAGCTTAAAACTAGCCTTCTTGGTAAAAGCGAGAAGACCGAAGAAAGTACTGCAGGAAAGTTCGCTCCTAAGAAAGAGGAACCTTTAGATGTGAAGTTCGTCCAAACCTTTACCGAAGGTGGTGGCAATTTCATGTACTGTACCAGCTTACAAGAAGCCGTTCATTCTTTAGAACAATACGCAAGAGATCACCAGTGGCGCGGAGTTTATATTTCGAGCCCTACAATCGCAGATTGGAGCAACCACACAAAATTGGATACCACGTTTGAAAACGACGGTCAGTTTCCCGCCGTGCTAAGCACCTGTGAGGCGCTCATTTCATTTAATGGGGGTATTATGATCCATTCACACCATACAGGTGGCAGAAAATTAGTTGACCTTCCCCAACATCATGTTCTCATTGCGTACACCTCGCAAATCGTGCCAAATCTTAGAGACGGTCTGGCTGCAATCAATCAAAAATACCGTGACAATAGACCTTCGAATATAGCAGTAATCCGAGCACCACACGATCAAGCGGTAGAGCTGGCATCTGCAGATCCAAACAAAGGAAGGACGGTCTTTTTAATTTTGATAGAAGACGAATCCTAATGGGAAAGCGCGCACTCTTTGGAGGAATTTATGCCCTAGTTCTCATCGGTACATTTGGCTACAGCGACTTTGGACCCTATTTATTAGCGGTATTTACGACGCTTCTTCTAAATGAAGTTGCGAGAATTTTAGACGTTCAAAGTCGACTCCCTTTGCTTGCGTTTACGACCATCGCCTTAGTCCTTGGGTTCTTTTTCGGGTGGGGTGGCCCTATAGAACTCATTTCCTCTACCCTTTTTATAGGTGTACTTCTTGCGTTATCATTGTTGCGCTCACATCGTCCAGCACACGAAATGCGTCGGGGTTTATTCGCACTAGCCTATATATGGTTGCCTATGGCGTATCTCATTCAAATCGCTGAAGATTTCCCGTGGCTCATTCTTTTCATCTTTAGCATGATCTGGTCTAGCGACACCTTCGCCTATCTTGCCGGCCGACAGTTCGGCAAACGTCCTTTGGCTCCAAAACTCTCTCCAAAAAAGACGATTGAGGGATTTATTGGCGGTATTATTGGAACCTTAATTGTCGGTGTGGTAGTGAACCATTATATAGGCTGGACCTCAGCTGCGGCAGCCCTTTCTCTCGCCCTAACAGTAGCAATCACTGCTCCTTTTGGAGACCTCGTAGCCTCCTCACTAAAACGTGAGGCAGATATCAAAGATTCAGGTGTATTTTTACCCGGACACGGTGGAGCTTTAGACCGACTCGATAGTTTTATAACAGCCGCACCGGTGGCCGCTTTAGTTTATCATTACATACAACTCATATGACGATACATAAAGAAGGAAAAGGAACGCTTACCGTTTCATTCATCGCACTATTTATAATTAATGCACTCGTTCAATATTTGGCGGATGTACAATGGCTTCACATCGCATCACTTGCCATCAGTGTCATACTCTATGCTGTTGTATTGCAATTTTTCCGCAATCCTAAGCGCACAGTTACGTTAAATCCTGATGCCGTTATCTGCCCAGCAGACGGTAAGATAGTAACCATTGAAGAGGTCTTTGAGGATGAAATCCTAAAAGACAAACGCATACAAGTATCCATCTTTATGTCGCCCTTCAATGTTCATGTCAATCGCTATCCATTGGGTGGTAGAGTAGCAGAAGCCATACATCACGAAGGTAAATTCCTCGTAGCATGGCACCCAAAAAGCTCTACGCTGAACGAACGTACAACCGTCACGATAGATAATGACCGTTGGGGAAAAGTACTGTTTCGCCAAATCGCTGGTGCTGTTGCACGCCGTATCGTCATGTATTCAAAGCCCGGTAACCTCGCTCTGCAAGGTTCAGAATACGGCTTTATCAAATTTGGCTCACGTGTAGATTTATTCCTGCCTTTAGACAGTGAAATCCTTGTAAAAGAAGGTGATGTTGTGAAGGGCGGTATTACCGAACTGGCAAAACGCCCCTAGGCCTCATAGAAGGCTTAAACGAGCAAGCTTTGAGTCCAACCCAGGACCAATTCAAATTGATCCTCACGATTCATCGTACTGTTGTCTAAAGTACGTGCATTCTCAGCTGCAATGAGCGGAGAATCTGAACGTTCCATATCCGCTTTATCCCGCGACTTTAGATTTTCGAGCACCTCTTGAAAGGTAACGTCTTGTCCTTTGAAATCCAATTCTGCTTTACGACGTGCGGCCCGAACATCGTCCGATGCGGTCATAAAAATCTTAAGCTCTGCGTTGGGGAAAACTACCGTTCCTATATCGCGGCCGTCCATCACAACACCCCCGTTGCGGCCCATTGCCTGCTGCAAAGCAACCAGGTAACGTCGTACTTCAGATAGCTTTGCAACATGGGATACGACGTGACTCACGGCCATTTCTCGAATTTCTTCTTCTACGCGCTGACCATTCAAAAAAGTTGCGTTAACACCGGCCGCATCCAATTCAAAAGTAATCTGCACCTGGTCCAGTGTACTTTCAATCGCGACAGCATCGCATCCGTTTTCTTTACTTACCCAGCCCTTGCGCAAAGCGAACAAAGCAACTGCTCGGTACATCGCCCCAGAATCTACATAGACGTAACCCATGGATTTTGCAAGTGCCTTTGCAAGCGTACTTTTTCCAGTCGAACTGTGTCCATCTATAGCAATTGTGAGCGGCTTGGTCATGAAGAATAGTTATAAATTCAGATTTAAAGATAGGGTATTCATTCGCCCAGCTACACTGCGCAATTCATTGGCAAAGTGCAACTGGAATTTTGAAAAATAGACCGATGCACCCAGTGTAAAGCCGCCGCTCGTTCTGCGGTCTGATAAGGCCATCTCAAATTGACGTCTAAAGCTATATCCCGCCATAATATGCAAGCGTTGTGTGGGTAGAAATTCTAAAGATCCATTTAAGTGACGTAGACCAAGATTCAATAACGATTGTCTACCCTGCGTCGTCTCGCCTGTAACCGGATCTATCGTCACAAGATTAGGATCATCGTAGCCCAAATTAGGCCGGTTCAGCTGATCCACCACCAGAACCCAACGGAAGGGAGCATACTCCAGTTTTTGTCCAAAAGCGACCAATACGTTTAACGGAAGTGCTTCTCTCGTTCCAGCAAAAGTGGACAATTGTCTACCCGTATTTTTTAAAAGTACAGCAACATCTAACCCACTCTTTAGTCGTGTCATTGCCTGAAAATCTAATGCTAATGCCCAGCTCTGGTAACTTTCGTAGGTTCCGTTGACTAATTTCCCGGTCATTCCGAAGCGCCATTCACGCCATTCAGCCAGTGGCGTTCCTAGGGACAATGCAATATCTCCGGCGTAGAACACACCTAAGTTATTCCCCCAAACATCTGTAGCGGTAAACTCGCCATACTGAATGGTTTGGGCGGCTGCAATAACGGGATGTCCTTTTATCTTAAAACCATAACTCCCTTGAAGTAACTGAATGCCTTCCCCAAGGGAACCTCCGCTCATTTCCAGTTGAAACAAAGTGCTATCGTTAAGCAAAAGTGGATTTTGAACCGCAAATGCACCAACAGGTCCAGGATTGATATAGGACGTGTTTCCCAAAGCAGCGCTTCCAGCGAAAACACTCCTGTCGAGAAAAGAGAACACACCTGATCCTCCGCTTTGTGCAAGGGCCAGCGAACTCCATAATACCGTTATGGCAAGGGCTCTTATCAAGATTTTTTAACTTCCACAGGCACTAGCTTCTTCGCATTTTTCACCTTTTGGTCTAAGATAGCTAAATCCAAAACTTCTTGCATTTCTCCTACATAATGGAAGGTCATGCCCTTTAAATAGTGGGCTTCGATTTCCTCAATGTCCTTGCGGTTCTTATCGCAAAGAATGATGGTCGTAATCATTGCGCGCTTCGCAGCTAAGATTTTTTCTTTTATTCCCCCAACAGGCAATACCTTACCGCGAAGCGTGATTTCCCCAGTCATTGCAAGTTTCGCGGCTACACGTTTCTGAGTGAACAAGCTCGTCAATGCCGTAAGTAAGGTGACCCCCGCTGACGGCCCGTCTTTGGGAATGGCACCTTGAGGTACGTGAATGTTTATATCGTACGATGTAAAAAGCTTAGGATCGATGCCTAATTCTTCTGCATTACTTTTTAAATATGCAAGTGCAATCGTTGCACTCTCCTTCATCACATCGCCTAGATTCCCCGTTACAATTACTTTTCCGCTGCCTCTACTTATAGAGCTTTCGATAAATAAAATATCACCACCTACAGGCGTCCAAGCCAGTCCAGTGACCACACCAGCATGGTGGTTGCCTTCGTAACTGTCTCGCTCTCTGGCAGGACCAAGTACAGTGCCTATGCTATCTTTCGCTATCTTAATCACTTCGGCATCGCCCATAGCGATATCCTTAGCGGAATGACGAATGAGTTTTGCCACTTTTTTGTCTAGCGAACGCACACCACTTTCGCGAGTATAGCCTTCGACCACAGCCTTTAATTCTGGCTTTCCAATGCTGAATTGGTCCTTCGTTAATCCATGGTTCGCAAGCTGCTTTGGCACTAAATGGCGTTTTGCAATCTCAACTTTTTCGTCGGTCGTATAACCTGATACGTCGATGATCTCCATGCGGTCTAACAACGCTGGCTGAATTGCACCTAGATTATTCGCAGTAGCGATAAAAAACACTTTGCTCAAGTCGTAACCCATTTCCAAATAGTTATCGTAGAAACTATTATTCTGCTCTGGATCAAGCACCTCTAACATCGACGAAGACGGATCACCACCTACACCGTAGCTTAATTTATCAATCTCATCCAATATGAATACGGGATCGTTCGAACCGGCCTTTTTCATATTCTGTAATACACGGCCGGGCATGGCTCCTATGTACGTTTTACGGTGTCCACGAATTTCGGCCTCATCACGCAGCCCACCTAAAGACATTCGCACGTAAGGACGCCCCAAAGCCTCCGCTACGGACTTTCCCAACGAGGTTTTACCAACACCAGGAGGCCCAGCTAAACACAGAATAGGGCTTTTCATATCTCCCTTAAGCTTAAGAACAGCGAGATGCTCTAAAATACGCTCTTTCACTTTTTCTAGACCATAATGATCATTATCAAGCGCTTTTTGAGCCGATTTCAGATTTATACTTGCATCACCTTTGCTCTGGAAAGGTAAATCCAACATAAACTCTAAATAGTTTCGCTGAATGGCGAATTCCGGCATCTGCGGATTCAATCGTTGCAACTTACGCAACTCCTTTTCAAAGTGTTCAGCCGTCTTATTGTCCCAAGTTTTACCTTTTGACTTTTGACGCATTTCTTCGATATCGCCTTCACTGCTATTCCCACCCAACTCTTCTTGAATGGTTTTCATCTGTTGGTGTAAGAAATACTCGCGTTGCTGCTGATCGAATTCGTGTTTTACTTTATCATGAATTTCATTCTTCACCTCAAGCATTTTCAATTCGAGATTCAATCCCTCCAAAACCTTTAATGCGCGATCGTTCAAAGAATCTAACTCTAAAACCTCTTGCTTCTTCTCGAGATTCATACTGCTATTCGAAGCGATGAAGTTGAGCAGGAACGTATTACTCTTTATATTGTCTAATGCAGATTGCGCCTCGCTTGGAATGTGGGGGCTCTCTTGAATTAATCTAGAAGCAATATCCTTTATAGAGTCCATGAGCACCGTGAATTCTGCATCATCCTCGGCTGGAACGAACTCCGGAAGGAATTCAACCTTCGCCATATTAAAAGGTTCGGTCTCAACCCACTCTAAAATTCTAAAGCGTTTCTTACCCTGTATGATGATCGTCGTATTGCCATCGGGCATTTTAAAACTTTTCACTATCTGAGCTAAGGTTCCTGTCGGGAATACCTCAGCTTGACCAGGATCTTCAGTATCGCCATCCCGCTGTGCGATCATTCCAACGAATTTCTGATCTTCTTTGATGCTCTTAATCAATCGAAGACTTTTATCGCGACCGGCTGTAATAGGCGCAACGACACCAGGGAAAATCACCGTATTTCGCAACGGTAGTATAGGAAGTAATTCTGGAAGCTGATCATCTTGAATTTCAACCTCTTCATCAGAAGTCATTAAAGGAATAAATTCCGTGCTTTCGCTAATGATATCGCTAAGTGACAATGTGTCCATATTCATTCAAATCAATTAAGGGTTTGCCTTAAATTCCGCGTCATGCTGTCACTTAAGGTCAAAAAAGGGCCACTCTTTTGGAGGGCCCTATATATGGTTCAAAGGCTGTGCCGAACTTATTGCTCGAAGAAACCTAAACTCATTCCGAATTTAAATGTAATGCTTCCATCGAGTGCATTGCGCTCTGCAGGATTCGCATCTAAATATTCTGCGGTATAATTAAAACCTTCCACGTTAGAAACGCCAAATCCATTGTAATAGATACCTAGATTGTAAAAACTTTTCAGCGACCTACGAATTCTCCAACCAAATCCAACGGCATACGTATATGTGTGACCCGTGCCTGGGTACAGTGCAATTTCTTCAGGGTATTGTGCATTCGTATTCAAATGTGGCTGGTAAGTCAAAGCGCCCACACCGACGTGAATAAACGGGGTGTGGTGGTTGCGTTGATTGTATTTTCCGAAGGGAATAAAATGCATATTCGTAAACACATTAACATTTAAGAGATCCGTGTCAACCTGATAATCACGAGTTGCATTCCCGTGAAGATTATCGTGGCTGTAAATACTACCGTAGTTTATATCCGCACCTAAACTAAACAAACTATTGAAGTTGTACTTTAATTGGGTTCCCAATCCAAAACGAGCCTCTTGAGTCAATGCGCCTAAACTTCGACCATTGACATCGCCAAGGTAATTCTGTGTCATAGCATAACCGCCCAATTCCAAAAAGGCAGTTGCACGCTGTGCTGTCGCATTAAAAGTCGTTCCGACTATTGCCGCCACAAGGGCGATGTATTTTATATTCTTCATAATCATTGTGAATCCCTCAAAAATACCAATTTATTATCGTCAAATGTATGCATTCGGTACCCCATTTCTTGGAAGGATGTTAACGACTCCATTTCTTTAATGTTGTTTTCTAAACACCAGCGGACAAAAGCACCTCTCGCCTGCTTACTGAAAGCAGAAACCGATTTGATTTGACCGTTTTTCATTTGCTTAAAATCAATTTGAACATACGGGTGCTTCACGTTCTTCCAATCGATTGCCTTACTGTATTCGCCACTACAGGCATCTATAATAAAGGATACGTCCAAATCATTGATCCATTGCGTTAAAATAGGACGCCACAAACTGTATATATTTTTATGCGCCGCTACTTCCAAACGAGATTGCATTTCCAGGCGGTAGGGCGCAATGTACATGGTACTGGAAACGACACCATACAATGCACTCATCACATACAAAGATCGTAGTGCATTTGCCTTTCCTTCGACGGACAATTCCGCTGCATTAAGAAATTTAAAGGCTTCGCCATTATAGGCCGTTAACCCTTGTAAGCCGTTGGATACGTCAACGAACGACCGCGTATTTTCCGACCAAAGATTTGCAACGGCTGGCCAGAGCGCGGCACTTACTTTAAATAATTTCCGCGCCTCATCCGAAGTTAACTGTTGGACCGCCTTCGCTACCTCCGTAGTTATTTCGGGGAACATACAAGCCCGCGCCGTGCTTGGCACAGGTTGGTGTTCACTGGACATTCCTTTCGATGGAGAGAGTAGAATCAATGGATCTTTCATAGGATAAAAATAAGGAGTGACCTACCTTTAAGGCCTAAGGCACGGCTTTTGTTTTATACAACCCGATGAAGAAAATGAGGAATTTAGGATTGATTTTGACTCTGGCACTCGCATTAAGTGGATGTCAAGGTGCGAAGCACCATTATAAATCGGGTAAAAAGTATGCCGGGGCGAGCATGCTTAAGGAAAGTGTTACCTCATATAAAAGGGCTATTGACCGCAAACCAAACAAGGTCAAATACCGCATTGCTATGGAAGAAGCCGGCAGCGCTTTACTCGAAGAGCTTTTTACAAACTACCGCTTCGCCGACGGCAATGACAGTGCGTCAATCTATAAATTTCGTGATGCCGAAAAATGGCGCAACTATTTAGCCCCATACATTAATACAAGCCGCTATGAAGGCTTTTACGATCAGGACTACGGGGACCAATTGGACCGCTTTCTTGCACAGAAATACGAACGTGCGAACAAATGGATTCGAACGCGGGAATACGAACGCGCTCTAAAAAACCTTTTGGAAATCAAGGAACTGGACCCAGATTACAAGGACGTTGGGGAACTCCTTGAGTTTGCAGAGGTCGAACCGCTGTATGTGGCAGCGCTTGAACTTCTAGAAAAAACAGAGTATCGTGATGTATACGAATTGCTGCAACCCATTTTAAAGAAATATCCAAAGCAGAGCCTATTGCGCAAACTAGAGGAGCAAGCTATTGAGCGCGGTAAGTACAGACTTGGCATTATTTCAGACCCAAACATTACCGGTAGTGAGGCAACCATGTCAGCCGCTTTGCAGAGCGCCGTGATTTCTTTGATACAACGCGAAAAAGATCCTTTTCTAGAACTTTTGGACCGCACCAATTTTGATTTACTACAACAAGAGCAAGAAGCGATCATCAATGGTTCAACAAACGAAGCGGCCGTGACCCAGGAACTGCTGGCAGCCGATGGATACCTGAAGGTTATCATCACCCACGCACACGAGGACGAAGGAAAGCTCTTTAAAGAGACGAAAAAAGGATGGGAGAAGTACTACGCTACTGCGAAAAACGAAGAGGGCGAAGAGGTTAAAAAAGCGGAATACAAAAAAGTGACGTACGCAGAGTTTCACAAACGTAATGACGCCAGTTACGATATGCAGGTCGCATTGGTTGAGAGAGCCACATCAAAAATTTTATGGACAGAGACGTACCACCAAGATTTCTCTGATGAAGTTCATTACATTCAGTATGCCGGATTAGGTGATTTATATTCAGGCAGTTGGCGCTACCAACACAAAGCGCACGCGAGCGACAGACGATCTAACGATAGCGGGCGGTTAAACCGCTTACGCAAGGGAAACAAACGCGTTAAAAGCACTTCATCCATGAGGAAAGATGCCGTTGGAGTACTGGCTAAAAGAGCAGCAGATTACGTTTTAGCTCAAAAGTTGATACGCGAATGAAAAATCTATTGATACTCTTCATTACAGTCCTGCTCTGGGGTTGCGGTACTAAGAAAAATGCGCCACCTTCATGGATTTCAGGAAAGCCTATTGACCCCAATGGTGTCTTCGTATATGGAATTGGAAATAGCTTCATTAATCCAAACGTACCTTATCAGCAAGCTGCACGTTCAAATGCGCTAGCAGATCTGGCACAAGAAGTTCAAAGCGAGATTTACGACGAATCAAAGTTGTTGCAAAAAGAAGATGCAAGCGGTTTCAATAGCGCATTTGAATCGAACACTACATCTACCTCATCTCTTCGCTTGGATGATTATGAATTGGTTGAAACGTATGCCGATGAATACCGTTTCTATACCCTTTACAAGCTCGATCTTGAATCCTTTCTGCGCAAAAAAGAAATTCAAGATGCGGCGGCCATGGACTGGATCAATACTAAAATCTCGGAGGCACAAAATCCAAGCCTTTCAGCTTCGCCTCGCTTAAGCGCCCTTGTTGACGCTTTAGACAAAGCCTACGACTTTCAATTGTTTGGCGACATCCGTTACAGAACGACATTAAATGCAAGTGCTACAGAGGCTTTGCGATCGATTGAAAAAGTTGTTGTTAAGATCGATTGGCACCCTGAAAAGTCGGTTTTTTTAGGTTTACCAGTAACGTTTCATGCACAACACGAACAGCCTAGACAAAGTCAAGAACAGATTCCTCTCGCCCTTTCTTCGAGCTCGGGACAATTTATACTTCGAGAACAAACCATCCAATGCATACGCACAGGCTTTGAAACGCTCGTCACGCTCTACTTTGCGTGGGACTGGGATCGTATTCAATCTGCCCATTCGGAAACGAAAAGTTGGCTAAAAAATAAAAGTCAATGGAGCGAATCAATCGCGGTTAACTTTCAAAAGCCAACGGTATTTATTGCTAGTACCGGAGCTGATGAATTGGTCGATGAGCTAGAAAAAAGTCTATCAAAAGACTTTACTATAGGTGATCGTAAAACGGCACAACTGATTCTAGAATGCGACGGGCAGCTGGCTTCAGAAACCGCAAGAGTTGGGCAGGTACGTAATGCGTTGGTGCGGCACAAAGTGCGCATAAAGGCCCGATTTTCACTTTCGTCCATTGAAAACAACTCCATGCTTTGGAACAGCTCAACGATATCCGGAACGGCCATTTCTGCTTCACAGGAAACCGCCTTAAACAGCGCGAAATCTGAATTCATGGACGATTTCAACTACCTCCTCCTACCGCAACTACTTCGAAGTTTAGACTTTTAAATTATACTATGCGCGCATAGTATAATTTAGTATATTGGGTACGTCATTAGAAGTATGAAACCAAAAGAAACCTTTGACTTTCAAATCAGGAAATCCTGGATTGCATTGTCAAAAATGTACAATGAGCAAGTTGCCCAATACGGTCTGACAGTCGCAATGGGCTTCGCATTATTGAACATCGATATTAAAAAAGGAACCCCTTCCACATCCCTAGGACCGAAAATGGGCATGGAAAGCACTTCTCTAAGTCGTCTATTAAATAGTCTTGAAAAGCAGGCATTAATTTCAAGAGAATCGAATCCGCATGACGGGCGAAGCGTTTTAATCAAATTGACCCACGAAGGATTGAAAATGCGCGACTACAGCCGCCAGGCAGTATTAGATTTCAATCACCAAGTTTTATCCGAAGTGACCGAAGAAGAAGTTCGTGGCTTCTTTAAAGTGATGACTAGAGTGAGTGAAGTAGTGGAAACGCATAGAGCAGAAGAAACCATTAAAATGACCTAAACCTGCGCTTTAGCGCATATTCAATAGGGCACTTTGCCCCAAACAGAGTGACTAAGCGCTGCCTTGTAATTGGGCAGCGTTTTTTATTTGCGCCACTTTTTTTTTGTATTTTCCCATCTATAGAAACCTTACGCCGCCATGAAAGAAGTAAAACACTGTCCCAAGTGTTCCAGCGCAAGCTATGTTAAAAGTGGGATAATTAAAGATCGTCAACGCTACCGTTGTAAAGAATGCAACTACTATTTCACCGTCCAAAAATTGGGCAAACGAATCTCTGATTATTATGTCGTTAAAGCTCTTCAGCTTTACATAGAGGGAGTGAGCTATCGTGAAATAGAACGCATTTTGGGTATCTCCCACGTAAGTGTAATGAATTGGGTCAAAACGTATAAGATTAAAAGACCCCAGATTCAGAATAATCACAAACCCAGTTTTGAAGTTCTTGAACACGAACAGCTCTTGGAACGTATGAAATCGTCAGAGTATCTAGAACAGAAAGGCCTACTTATTTCGGAGTTAGAAGGTAAATTTTTTGTCCTAAATTGGAGTCAGAACCAATAACTGATGGACCAATGGATCAAATTCAACTAAGGACCTTCTCAGATTATGAGAAAGCCTATGCTGCGTCAATAAATGAACCCGTTAAGTTCTGGGAAGAAATCGCAGCAGCATTTAGTTGGCAAGAACCTTGGCATAAAACGCTTGAATGGGAATTTGCAACGCCTGCAGTAAAATGGTTTCAAGGAGGCCGTCTGAACATTACTGAAAACTGCCTTGACCGCCATCTTAAAACACAAGGTGAGGATATCGCGCTGCTCTGGGAACCTAATGATCCAAAGGAGCGAGAGGTGCGCCTAACTTATAGAGAATTGCACAGCGAAGTATGTCGTTTCGCAAATGTCTTAAAAGCGAAAGGCGTAAAAAAAGGAGATCGGGTAGCGGTATATATGCCGATGATTCCAGAATTAACTATTGGCGTTCTAGCATGTGCACGAATTGGCGCGGTGCACTCCGTAGTATTTGCTGGATTTTCTTCGAATGCTCTTACGGATAGAATCAACGATAGTCGGTGTGTTTGTGTTTTAACCTCTGATGGAATGTATCGCGGTGAAAAAGCTTTACCTGTGAAAGCGACCGTGGATGAAGCATTAAAAAATTGTGCCTCTGTAGAAAGTGTGATCGTTATTCGCCGGGATGGACGTGACGTTACTATGGTAGAGGGACGTGATCATTGGTACCACGAGGCGGTTGTAGAAGTGGGCACAGATTGCCCGGCAGAGCCCATGGATGCCGAAGACATGCTTTTCATTTTGTATACTTCAGGTTCTACTGGAAAACCAAAAGGTGTGGTTCACACCTGCGGTGGCTACATGGTTTATGCTGGCTACAGTTTTAAAAATGTATTTCAATACCAACGCGGTGATGTGTATTGGTGTACCGCCGATGTTGGATGGATTACGGGTCACAGCTACATCATTTACGGACCGCTTCTCAACGGTGCGACTACCCTAATGTTTGAGGGCGTACCGACTTTTCCAGATGCTGGACGTTTCTGGGACGTTTGCGATAAATACAGTGTTAACCAATTCTATACTGCACCCACTGCGATCCGCGCGCTTATGGCCTGTGGCGATGAATATGTCGATCGTGCAGAACTGGGGGCACTAAAAGTGATCGGATCGGTAGGAGAACCCATTAATGCTGAAGCATGGCATTGGTACCACGATAAAGTTGGACGTGGAAATTGTCCCGTAGTAGATACATGGTGGCAAACAGAAACAGGAGGCATTATGATATCGGGGCTTGGGAATCTAAGTCTACAACGACCCACGTATGCTGGACGCCCATTACCAGGCATACAACCCGTACTTCTGGATGCCGATGGGAATGAGATAGAAGGTGACGGCGTAGAAGGCTACTTGTGTATAAAACACCCGTGGCCGTCAATGCTTCGCACTACATACGGAGATCACGAACGTTGCAAGAATGTATACTTCAGCAACTACAAAGGCTATTACTTTACTGGTGATGGTGCTCGCAGAGAAGAAGGGATGTACAGAATCATTGGTCGTGTAGACGACGTTATAAACGTGAGTGGTCACCGATTCGGTACTGCTGAAATAGAAAATGCAATTAATGCGTCACGCGCAGTGACTGAAAGTGCAGTTGTTGGGTACCCGCACGATATTAAAGGTCAAGGGATTTATGCCTACGTTATTGTCGATAAGGATACCGCTGATGAAGAAACCATAAGAAAATCAGTGATCAGCTCATTGGTAGCGGAAATTGGACCTATTGCTAAACCCGACGTAATACAAATCGTACCCGGCTTACCGAAGACACGCTCCGGAAAAATCATGCGTCGTATTCTGAGAAAAATTGCCGAAGGTGATACTAGTAATCTTGGAGATACTTCTACCCTTCTCGACCCATCCGTTGTAGAAGTTCTAAAGGCAGATGCTATAGCTCTCAGAAAATAATTTTCATTTTTGCTCTGAATTACGATCCCTGAGGAATATCGTGCGTGGAACACTTTGAACAAAGAAGTTGAGATTGCAGTACCTTCGTAACACTATGGTAAGGATTCGCAAAGGAGCACAAGAAGATATGGTCGCGGTACACGCGCTCATTATGGAATTGGCCCTATACGAAAGAGAACCGAATGCCGTGATTATCTCCGTAGATGACTTAAAACGACATGGCTTTTCAGAGCAACGATTTCATTGCTTTGTTGCGGAACATAAAAAGTCAGGTATCGTTGGCATGGCTTTATACTATTCTCGCTACAGCACATGGAAAGGTCCTACGCTGCACTTAGAAGACCTTTATGTAAAACCGAAATTTCGCAAAGGCGGTCTAGGCAAAGAATTGTTCGATAAAGTAGTGGATGAAGCAGCGAAACAGAACGTAGGTAGAATGGAATGGACGGTTTTAGAATGGAACGAACCCGCTTTAAATTTCTACAAAAAATATAACGCAACGCTCGACCCAGAATGGCATTTGGGAACGTTGACACGCGAACAATTGAATGCTTTAAAATGAGTACACCTCTTGTCTTCAAATTTGGTGGCGCTTCAGTAAAAGACGCCGATAGTGTAAGAAATGTCGCTCGAATCATCGATCTGTTTGCACGGCGCCCAATGATCGTGGTTGTGAGTGCCATGGGTAAAACCACTAACGCTTTTGAGGAAGTAGTTAGTCACTGGAGCCGAAATGAACTAGTATTGGCACGAGAAAAAATTGGTGCGATTCGAGAATTTCATTTTGGAATCATTGAGGCATTATTTGAGGAACCGGCGGCTTTAAAATCGGACGTTCAAGAACTCCTTAATCAGGTTAACGCGGGTATTGATCGGACAGACCTTTCTTACGGCGAGGCCTATGACTTTATTGTACATCATGGGGAACTCATTTCAACGAAAATCATAGCAGCATATGTTGGTAAGGCAACTCCAACCGTTTGGCAAGATACTCGACTTCTTGTCCGTACAGACAACCAATTTAGAAGGGCTACGGTGCGTTGGGATGAAACAACAACCGCGATACAAAACCGTATTGATCTGGGAAAAGTGAATGTCGTTCAGGGATTCATAGGCGCCACCGCCTCAGGAACGCCCACCACTTTAGGCCGTGAAGGTTCAGATTATACGAGTGCTGTTTTCGCATTCTGCTTAGGAGCCGATAGCCTAACCATTTGGAAAGATGTCCCGGGCATGTTAAACGCCGATCCGAAGACTTTCCAAAACACGACTAAGATTGACCGATTGCCCTTCAATGAAGCGATTGAACTTGCTTTTTACGGGGCGTCAATCATTCACCCTAAGACCATTCAGCCGCTCAAAAAGAAAGGTATTCCTTTACACATCAAAAGTTTCGTAGACCCAACAGCCGAGGGAACAACTATAGGTGGTGTAGATCGTGCTACTCCGGAAGTGCCCAATTTCATTCTAAAGAAAAATCAAGCACTGCTGCAACTAAAGACAAAGGATCTCGCGTTTATCGCAGAACACCACCTTAGTGCGATTTACCAACTGTTCGCGGATCAAGGCGTTGTAGTCAATCTCATGCGTAATACTGCAACTAAAGCCGTGTTCTGCATTAACCACGACCCTATCATCGTTCCTAAAGTTATGGGGGAATTGATCGGGTTGTTTGATTTAGAATTGGTTTCAGACACAGAGCTTTTAACCATTCGCCATTACCGTGAAGAAGATGAACGGCGCGAAACAGAAGGGCTCAATATTCTCCTTGAGCAGCGAACACCAGATGTAGTTCAGTTTGTTTTTAAACGGTTTTAAGAACTGCTAAAACCTTTTGTGCTAATCCTGCGCCCATTTTTTCAAAGCTTTCTTTAGTCCAGCCCGCAATGTGGGGACTTAACAGCACATTTTCACGTTCGAGTAAAGCGGTTAAAGCCGGTGGCAGCGGTCCTTCAAAGAGACTAGTGAAACTCGATTTCTCATATTCCAATACGTCCAATCCTGCACTAAGCACTTTACCAGAATCGAGGGCCGTTACCAAGTCAGCTGTATTTAAAATGGGACCGCGCGCTGTATTGATAAAGTGGATGGGTTTTTTAAACGCATGGAAAAAATCCGCATTCGCATAATCCCGAGTTTCAGCTGTTAACGGCAAGTGTACGCTAATGACATCTGCTTCGGTGTAGAGCTCTTGCAATGAACACTCTTGTACGCCACCTTCTGCATACCCGGCTTTGTATTTATCATACGCAAGTACAGTTACGCCCATTGCATCAAGTAAGCTTGCGAAGGTGCCGCCCATTACACCGCAGCCAATCACACCCACTTTGAGTGCCTGGAGCTCGCCACCCTTATTCGACTCACGCAACCATTTTCCCTCTTTAATTTCACGCTGAACGCGCGGCAGGTGATTGAGTAAACTCAAAAGCATTCCTAAGGCGTGCTCCGCAACTGCGCGCGCGTTACCCTCCGGTACGCGCAGACAAACGATCTGCTTTCGGGCAGCCTCTTCGACATCTATATTTTCCAGCCCAGCGCCAAGACGCCCGATGACTTTTAGTCGAGGAAAAGAATGTAAAAAGTCTTTAGTTACTTTCAGGCGAGAGCGAATGATGATCACCTCAGCATCTGCGTGCCTTTCCGTGAGCTGTTCTAACGGTTCTTCAAAAGCACGAGCCAATTCCAATCCACCCGCAATCAAACCTTCTTCAAGCAGTGGATGCGTATCGTCTAGGAGTAATGCCTTCATCAGTATCCGATGATGTAGCGACCAATTTGAAAATAAATGATCAGTCCAATCACATCATTTGCTGTGGTGATAAACGGGCCTGTTGCCAGGGCAGCATCAATATTGAACCTGTTAAGTAGCAAAGGAATAAAAGTTCCAAACAAAGAAGCGAATATGATTACAGCGAGTAAGGAAACCGCTACAGTTATAGTGACCAATTGGTCATAGCCTAAAAGCAAGCCGGCTCCGTACATTGTAGCCGCTAGTATAAGTCCATTTACTAAACCCACAGATAATTCCTTCCAAAGCTTTGCGATGATGTTTTGCTCTTTCGTTTCAGAAGCGAGGGCTTGAACCACAATTGCTGAGGATTGAACCCCAACATTTCCGGCCATAGCCGCAATCAGAGGCATAAACAAAGCCAAAGCTGGCACCGATTTAATATCGCCTTCGTTTTCACCTAACATCAAAGCCACTATCAATCCACCAAAAAGACCGATAAGCAGCCACGGTATACGTGCTCGAGTGACTTCAAAAACAGTATCGTCACTTTCTACCTCATCAGTCAAACCCGAAGCCAATTGGTAATCGCGCTCTGCCTCTTCACGTATGAAATCGACGACATCGTCCAAGGTAATTCGACCGAGTAATTCGCCAGCAGCATTCACCACCGCAAGTACGAATAGATCGTATTTCTGCATGGTATTCGCTACTTCCTCTGCAGGGGTAGTAGATAATACCGTGTGTCTTATCGGGGTGTAGAGTTCGGAAATATTTTCTGTTCGTTTCGCCGTCAATAGTTTTTTCAAACTCAACGTCCCCACCAGTATATCATCTTCATTGACTACATAAACAGCATGAACACGGTCTACATTTTCTGCTTGAGTCCTCATTGCTGCCACACATCTAAGCGCAGTCAAGCCTTCTTGCACTTTAACATATTCCGTTGCCATCAAGGCTCCGGCGGTATCCTCGTCATGGGTAAGTAGATGGGCAATCTTTTTTGCTTGCTCTTTATCATCGACCTTCGAGAGCACCTCTTTTGTTAACTCTTCTGAAAGCTCTGAAAGCATATCTGCCGCATCATCACTGTCCATGTTCTCTACGAGTTCATGGGCAATATCTTCTGATGTATACGTCTTTAACAGTTGAGAACGAACGTCTTCATCAATCTCAACTAAAATGTCGGCGACTAACTCAGCGTCGAGTCGTTCGAGGAAAGATTCGATTTCATCAAGCTCCCTAGCTTCCAGTGCCTCAGCAATATCGGCGGCATGCATGTCCATGGTATATTCCACAAACTCCGCCCAGTCAATGGCGTTCATTGCACGTTCGATACGTTCTTTTACACTAAGCTCTTCCATCTTCAATGGCATTTAGCAATTCCACAAACTCTGCATGACTCAATTGCTCCGCACGTTTCGTTAAATACGGGTGATCAAAGCCTACGGGCAAGTTAAGGACTTTCAAAGCATTACGTAAAGTTTTTCTCCGCTGTCCAAAAGCGGCCTTCACACCGCGCTTGAGTAATGCAAATGAAATATCTGGGTCAGTAGGCTTTCTAACCATGTGCATTACCCCGCTTTCTACTTTAGGCGGAGGGTTAAAGACTGTAGGTGGCACAGTAAAATCATAGGTTAAATCGAAGTAAGCCTGACACAATACGGATAGGATACCATAGGTTTTATTCCCCGGCGGGGCACACAACCGCTTCGCTACTTCTTTCTGAAACATTCCGCCAAAAAGTGGAATCTGATGACGCTCCTCCAGCACTTTAAAGACAATCTGGGAAGAAATATTATAAGGGAAATTACCGATGAGGGCAAATGGGTCATCGCCAAAAGTGGCCGTAGGACTCCACTTCAAAAAATCCTCCTGTAAGATGCGGGCGCTGAGTTGGTTGAAATTAGCTTGCAAATAACTCACGCTCTCTTCATCGATCTCTATCACCCACGTTTCAATAGACGGATTTCTTAATAAATATTTGGTCATCATCCCCATTCCCGGGCCAACTTCCAACACTTTCTCTACCCCCTCAAAAGGCACTACAGCCGCAATGCGTTCTGCGATGCTCTCATCTTTAAGGAAGTGTTGTCCCAAGTGCTTTTTAGCACGTACTTGTCCATCGAATCTCATGCGGTAAAGGTAATCTTTAGTTTCGGGTGTTTCCCACAGAAAATGGCTAACTTGCCGGTACCTATTACAACCAAAGAACCACTGACCATGGTACAACCTACTACGCTCGGCGAATTTATCGTTGAGAACCAAAGAGATTTTCCTTTTGCTTCAGGAGAACTATCGCAACTCTTAACCTCTATTCGCCTGGCCGCGAAGGTGGTAAACAGAGAAATCAATAAAGCCGGATTGGCAGATATTTTGGGTGCCATAGGCACTGAAAATGTACAAGGCGAACAACAGCAAAAGCTTGATGTCATGGCAAATGACACCTTTATGCGGGCACTCCGCAGTATGGGTCAGGTTTGTGGTGTTGCTTCAGAAGAAGAAGATTCCTTTATCGGCTTCGAGGATGAGATTCATGCTGAAGCGAAATACATTGTGCTCATGGATCCGCTCGATGGATCCTCCAATATTGACGTCAATGTGAGTGTTGGTACCATCTTCTCTATATACCGCCGTATTTCCCCTGCTGGCAGTCCTGTGAGTTTAAAGGATTTCTTGCAACCCGGCGATGCCCAAATCGCAGCAGGTTATGTGGTGTACGGTTCATCCACCATGCTCGTTTATACTACGGGAAATGGTGTGAACGGCTTTACTTTAGATCCATCCATCGGGGTCTTCTGTCTTTCTCACCCAAACATGACCATTCCTGCGGAAGGTAAAATATACAGTGTGAACGAAGGAAATTACGTTCACTTTCCCACGGGAGTAAAGCAGTATTTGAAGTATTGCCAAGAGTTTGACGAAGCCACAAATCGGCCATACACCTCTCGTTACATAGGCTCATTAGTTTCCGATTTTCACCGCAATCTTATTAAAGGTGGGGTGTATCTTTACCCCACAGGAACGATGGCGCCAAATGGCAAACTTCGCCTCCTGTATGAGTGTAACCCACTCGCTTTTATTGTTGAACAAGCCGGCGGTATGGCCACAGACGGCGCAAAGCGAATTTTGGAGATAGACCCATCGGAATTACACCAACGGGTACCTGTTTTCATTGGTTCGCCGCGTATGGTGGAGACCGCCCATGCATTTATGCAGAAATACGAAGAATAAACCTTGGAACTGGCAGATTTACTTAGCTACTACGATGAACACCCGCTCATTCAAGCCTTAGTTGAGGCCGCCAAAGACAACCAACGCACTGCTATCGGATGTACAACTGCAGGTGGTTCGCACACTGCTCTTCTAGCCGCTGCGGCTTTTATACAAACCGATGTCCCCCAATTGCTCATTGCACAGAGTAAAGAGCAAGCCGCTTACCTTCAGAATGATCTAGAAAAGCTTTTACCGAAGGTGCCGTGTTATTTTTACCCGGCTTCTTACCGAAGACCCTATGAGGTGGCGCAAACGGATAATGCCAATGTACTCTTGCGTGCAGAAGTACTGAATCACCTTAGCAGCAGAAGACGTTCACCTTTAGTGATTACTTATACGGAAGCGCTTTTTGAAAAAGTCGTGACCAAAAAGGAATTGGAAAGCAATACACTCAAGCTGCATGTGGGAGAACGTATTTCCATCGATTTTTTAAACGAAACGCTTTTTGAATACCAGTTTGAACGGGTAGACTTTGTCACAAGTCCAGGCCAATTTTCTGTACGCGGGGGTATCGTAGATATTTTCTCTTTTTCAAAAGACCACCCTTATCGCGTGGAGTTCTTCGACGATGAAGTAGAGAGCATTCGCTTTTTCGATATCGAGAGCCAACGCACCATTGGGAAAGCCAGTAAAATGAGCATTGTTCCAAACGTCGAAAACAAAACCTTCCTGGAACAACGCAGCTCCTTTCTAAGCTATTTACCAAAGCAGACGCAGGTATGGCTAGATACGCCTACTTTAATAACGGCAGGATTGGACCGATTGATGGAATTGGCCCATGAAACCTACGAGCAGTTGGGAGATGCCGTGAAACGTGGTGCGCCAAGCGAGCTTTTTGTTTCGGGCGATGCGATGAAACGTGATCTTATGGATTACAGTCGCGTAGAATTTGGAAAAGCCCAGTGGCATACGCAAACCATCGAAAGCAAAGCACTTCCGCAGCGGGCATTCAATAAGGACTTCAATCTTCTTGCACAAACCTTACTCGAAGTGGACGGGCGGGGCAAGCAGGCCGTGTTGATGTGCGCGAACGAAAAGCAAATAGACCGGTTCAAGGCGATTTTTGAGGATTTGAAGCTTGCCCCGCGGTACGCCACCACCACCACATCCTTACACGAAGGTTTTGAGGATGAAGTTGCTGGGGTTTATCTCTATACGGATCACCAGATATTCGACCGTTACCAGCGTTTCAATATTAAAAACGGTGCGCAGAAAAAACAGGCGATCACATTAGAACAACTCAATGCACTAGAGTTTGGCGATTATGTAACGCATGTAGACCATGGCGTAGGTAAATTCGGCGGACTTCAAAAAATCGACAATAACGGTACTGTGCAAGAGGCCATAAAATTGGTCTATCGCGACAACGACATTCTGTATGTCAGTATTCATTCGCTGCATAAAATCAGTAAGTTCAATGGCAAAGATGGTACAGCGCCACAATTGAATAAGCTGGGTAGCCCACAATGGCAGTCGCTGAAGAAGAAGACGAAGGCGAAGGTGAAGCAGATCGCCTTTGATTTGATCCAATTGTACGCAAAACGCAAAGAAGCCATTGGTTTCGAATGCGCCCCAGACGGTTACCTCCAACATGAATTGGAAGCCAGTTTCTTATACGAAGACACGCCGGATCAAGTTTCGGCGACGGAAGCAGTGAAGAAAGACATGGAACGTTCCATGCCAATGGACCGCCTCATTTGCGGTGATGTTGGCTTTGGTAAAACGGAAATCGCTATACGTGCGGCATTCAAAGCTGCGGCAAATGGCAAACAAGTCGCCGTGCTTGTGCCAACCACTATCCTTGCTTTCCAACACTTCAAAACCTTCACCAAACGGCTGGAAGGTTTTCCCGTAACGGTAGACTATATCAATAGATTCCGCACGGCCAAGCAGCAACGAGAGACATTGGCGAATCTTAAAAGCGGTAAGGTCGATATTCTTATTGGCACACATAAATTGGTCAGCAAGACCGTAGAATTCAAAGACCTCGGTCTCCTTATTGTGGACGAAGAACAAAAATTTGGTGTAGGGGTAAAGGATAAAATTAAGACGCTCAAAGTAGGTGTTGATACCTTAACGTTGACCGCCACACCTATTCCACGTACCCTACAGTTTTCGCTGTTGGCCGCGCGCGACCTCAGTATAATGACTACTCCCCCGCCGAACCGCCAACCCATTGAAACCGAACTCATCGGATTTACAGAAGAGGCCATTCGCGATTCGGTGAGTTATGAAATCCAACGCGGTGGACAAGTTTTCTTTATCAACAATCGAGTCAGCAACATTCAGGAAGTTGCAGGAATGATTCAACGGTTGGTGCCCGATGCTCGAATCGCCATAGGACACGGTCAAATGGACGGTAAGAAATTGGAGAAAATCATGCTGGATTTTATGGACGGTAAATACGACGTTTTGGTCGCCACATCTATTATCGAAAGTGGCTTAGATGTGCCCAATGCGAATACCATTATCATTAATAACGCTAACCACTTTGGCATGTCCGACTTACACCAGATGCGCGGACGTGTGGGACGCTCGAATAAAAAGGCGTTCTGTAAACTCATCGCACCACCACTTAGTACGATAACAGATGAGGCGCGTAAACGACTCCAAGCTTTAGAGCAATTCACTGATCTAGGCTCTGGCTTTAAAATTGCCATGAAAGACCTCGAAATTCGCGGTGCCGGCGATCTATTAGGCGGCGAGCAAAGTGGCTTCATTTCCGATATGGGCTTCGATACGTATCAGAAAATTCTTGCCGAAGCCGTGAATGAATTGAAAGAGAGCGAATTCAAGGAATTGTACGACCATCCGGATAAGACCGAGGGCTCACATTTCGTTGATGACGTCCAGATAGATACCGATCTAGCGCTTCATATTCCAGACGAATACGTCAATAATATCGAAGAGCGCCTGAAATTATACCAGCGTATGGGGGAGCTGGAAAAAGAGGAAGATCTCTTATTGTTCCAATTAGAATTGGAGGACCGTTTCGGTGCTATTCCCCCACAAGTCGAAGATCTGCTATACAGTCTCCGAATTAAATGGCTCGCGAAGCACATTGGCTTCACGAAAATTATCATTAAAGGCAGTAAACTTATAGCGCACTTCGCAGCAGAAAACAACAGTCCATATTACCAACTGCCCATTTTCTCGGACGTCCTGGGTTACTTACAAAAGCATCCACGCAGCGTTCAGATTAAACAAAAAGGAGATAAACTCACTTTTGTTGCTCAAAACATAATACACCTCCAGGATGTTTATGAGGTATTCCAAAGCATAACTACAAACGCATCCTCTAACTAGCGCATGCAAGCACCTGAATACATTACGAACCGCTTAAACGAATTGGCACAACACAAAGCACAATTTGAGCAGGTATTCTATTTTTTAGAAGACGATGAACTCTTCTTTATTCCTGAAGGTGAACTGTGGTCTGCTATTGAATGCATCGAACATATCAATAATGTGAATGAGGTGTATCTGCCTCAATTGACTAAAGTTTGCCAATTGACTGACGCGAAAGAATCGAGTGCACTCGAGATGGGTTGGCTTACGAAAAAAGCACGTGTGTGGATGCAACCGATCACCAAGGCAAAAGCCCTGAAAATTCCAGCACCAAAAAAACTAAAACCACGCCGCCTCAGAAATCCAAACCTGAAAATTGCCCCACAAAAAGTCATGGAGAACTTCATTTCAGACCTCAGTCAGATTGAAAAGTTGGTGCGGATTATTCCAAACAGTAAGGATTTATGCGATTCATGGGTCACCTCAGCCTTGCCGCCGTTTAAGATCAAATCCATTACGGCGCTTGAAATCATTATCCCGCACATTGCAAGGCACCTTGCCCAAGCCGAGCGGATCTTAAACGGTGGAAAGCTCGCTAACGACAATGCCCCAACCAACCCGGATCTTATTTATCCAACGCGGGAAGCCGAAAAAAAATAGCCCAAAATTTTGCATAAAAAAACCCGGCGCGATGCGCCGGGTTTTTTGTGCTTAATACTTCTAAGTTTTACATTGCTTTAATCCAAAGCTTTCCGTTGTACTGCCCGTTAAACCCACTACTCTGCGCTTGTTTCGCTGATTCGTAGGTACTAAACTTCAATAAGAAAACGTAATACATGTTGTTACCTGGGTCTTGGAATACATCCGAAGCTACACCTTGTTTGATCAAACGTGCTTTTAGTTTGTTTGCATTGATCACAGAACCATACACACCTGCCGTTACATAATAACCACTAGAACCCGCCACAACATTTCCCGCGTATTGATTCGAATCGTATCCCTTAATAATGCTGTTGATAGCAGCATTATTTGCTTCATCCGAAGATTTTCTATCACTAACTTCTTTTTTCAATTCCTCAGCTAAGAGAGCTTCAGCAGTTATTGCCCTATTTTTCTCAGCCTCTATAAATTCTTTCTGCTGTTCGGAAGTCTCGTCTTTGAAATCGTCTAGACGATCGTTTAGAAGGTCTTCAAGGTCTCCAGATTGACGACGCTGGCGGTCCTTCAATTTTTTGAGCTCGTTCTCCAATCGCTTATCTTTTTTGCTTTCACCAAAGGAATAGCGAAGCATAAACTCGTGCGAATTACCCAATGCAAAACCGTAAGTGTTTAAAGAAAAATCATATGCATAACCCATAGTGATGTTCTCCGTTAAATGCACACCGGTATTTGCAGTAACTGCATAGGAAGAGCGGTAGGCCGCTCCGATAAAGAAGTACTCTTTATGGTTGAACATTAAACCCGCATCTACCTGTGGAATAGTTACCTCGTTTGCACGCACTGTTACAAAAGGACTTAGAGTCATCAAACCTTTTTGCAAATTCACATCGTACTGTGTATTCACTACATAATGACGCATGTATTGGTACTCGAATGGACTAATCACATAATTATCTGAAAAGTCCACCTTCGGCGCCAAAATATTAGGTACTGCTGCACCAAATGAGAAATCACCGAACTTGAGATTAAATCCAAAGTTCAAATCAAATTTCCCTCTATTTAATGCAGAGAACAATACGGGATCTAAATCATCCTGTACTCGAATTCCACCCACGTTTATGGTATTGTTTACGTAGCCTGCACCCAGACCTAAGCTTAGGCTGTTTTGATCCGTGAATTTGACATGCCACGCGTAAGAGCCATAAAATCCTGCGCGAGAAACAATATCCGTTACATCGTTGAACGCATAACCGCTATACCCAAACTTAAGGTCTTCGCGATTGCCGTTGAACGCCATAAACTGTGTTTCGGGAGCGCCCTGGATATCGGTCCATTGACGTCTATTCAATACGGTAATCTCTGTTTTCCCATCTAGGCCGCTAAAGGCCGGGTTAAAGAGATGTGCTGTATTCAGATAGTTTGAAACTAAGGGAAGTTGCTGAGCTTGAGCTGTCCAACCTGTAACAACTAATGCGAGTGTAAATACTAACTTTTTCATGATTAGAAGTTGTTTAAGATGGTTACCGCCGATTTCACCCGTATCTCATTATTGTGGGTCAACACAAAATAATACGTTCCGTCCTCGAGTGCAGAACCACCATCGGTTGTTCCACCCCACGCGTTATTGTATACCTCCTGATTGAATACTGGTGTACCCCAACGCGTGTATACTGTAAATTCACAATCGTCACCTGCAGTGATGCCGCTAAGATCCAGTACATCATTACGTCCATCGCCGTTCGGCGTAATGACGTTTTGAATGTTTCCGTAGGTGTTGGAATATATAATTGCGGAATCTTGCTCAATAACGAATACCTGAACGCTCGCTGTATCCTCACATCCATTGAGATCTTCAACTTGTATGAAGTACGTTATCGTATCGACAGAAGGCAAAGCCTCTGTGCTTGAAGACTGCTGATTACTGTAATACGAAGGCGCATCGGCGAACCAATAGTAGGATACCCCGCCTGTAGCAGATAGCATTGTCGTTTCTCCGGGAGAAATGACCGGCGGATTAGCCGAAGCTGCTGCCACTAGGGTGTAGTTATAAATATCGAGTGTATCAACCGTTTTACATTGATTTACTCCGAATGCTTCAATCACATACTGTCCTGGAACCGAAAGGAAGTTCTGCTTTCCAGTAAATAGACCACCGTTCCAAGCAAAATTTAAGGCATTGCTTTGCAGACTCACCAAAACGCTGTCGTAGATACAAATACCCAAGGAATCTCCGGGCTGTATCAATATGGTCGGGAAATTCACAAAATTGATAGTCTGCTCATTGGTAATAAATGAACAAGCCTCATTCGTGATGAGCAACCTGTAATCTGCAGTATCAGCTACGATAGAAGTATCTACTACCATCCAAGGCATGGTATCATTAGCTAAATTCAACCAACTGTTAGATCCAGAAGGATAGGCGATTTGCCATTGGTATTCCCAAGTGCTCCCTAATACTGTGTCCTGAGCAGTGAGCAGCGCTGAATCCGTTAAACACAACGTACTCGAGGGTAAGCTTTGCCATGGCCAATTCTGAACTACTGTTGAGGTAACAGGAACTGTATCGACAATTACCGTAAAGACTTTTGAAGTATCCTTACAACCGCCAGGTAACGAGGTTACCTCTAAGTACCAAGTTCCTGAAGTATCGACGGTTATGGAGCTTAACGTATCGTTAAGCACTGGATACATCACTGGTTGACCGAATATATTTACGCTGTCGTCTTTTAACCATTGGTATTCAAAACCCAAGATTCCTGGAGCTGGAAAACTAAAATGTTCTAGCGTCGCAAGGGTACCTTTACACATGCGAACGGAATCTATACCGACAAAATTAATTCCCGCACCACCTTGAGCGAAAACTGCGGCCGAAGGTAAATACGAATTCACCACTGTATCCATTGAAATAGCATCACAAAGATTAGAACTCACTTCAACTCCATACGTTCCAGATGCAACCACGAATAGTGTGTCTCCCGTTTCGCCTGCAATTGGGGCGCCGCCGCTAAGCCATTGGTAGGTGTAAGACTGACCTGCAGGAGGTGCATCGACCACAAGTAAGGCTGTATCACCTTCACAGAAGGTGAGCTCACCCGCTTTGTCAAACCAGTTGAACGCTGAAAATCCTGTCTGCGGATTCGCACCGATAATCACATTATTAATGGTGTCGCTGATTAAAACCGGATTAGAGCTAATCATTCTAAATTTGTACACACCTTGCGTTGCATTATCAGGTACGAGTACATCTATTTCATTTCCTACGCTAACTCCGTAGGCTAACAAGGCATTGGTGCTGACGAAATTTCCAGTGAAATTTCCACTGGCATCACTCATTTCTACAGAGAACGTATTTCCGATGTTGTATGGAGAAGTAATATCAAAGCTGAATACTATCGTATCCGCCTGGCAGGCTTGCAAACTTAAAGATTCATTCGAAGTGGACTGGGCGTAACCAGACCAAGCGAATCCGAAGAGTGCCAATGAGAGTATTAGTTTTCTCATATCAGGTATTTGGGTTAATAATTAGAGCTTCAACAAAACTTAAGCTCATATTGTTGCTAATTTCGCAATTGAAAAGCAATAATCGTGCTACGTTTACGCAATTAAACCGTTATTCCATCAACAATCTTGCTGTTATGACATCTATTGAATTCGAAAAAATCAAAGCCGAGCTCCAAAAAGTAGCCCACCTGCGTGGTAAAGACCTACAGAAATGGACTGTTGAAGTTCTTGACAAACAAGTACACTATTACAATTGGACCGGTTTGTATTGGATGAATGACCTTAAAGGCCAATTAGAATTGGGGGCGTATGTCGGCGAGGCAACAGACCACACAAGCATTCCCTATGGACGAGGCATCTGCGGTCAAGTAGCGCTCTCAGGAAAAACCTTTGAAGTTCCAGATGTACACGCTCAAGATAATTACTTAGCCTGCAGTTTGACTACAAAAAGTGAGATTGTCGTTCCTATTTACGCGCAAAACAAATTGGTAGGACAGATTGATATCGACTCTCATGAATTGGACCCGTTTACAGCGGAAGACCATGCTCTTTTAGAATGGGTAGCTGAATTTATAGCTGAACGCTTGTAACCCTAAGCATTCATTCGAATCGCATCGACCGGATTCAAGCGGGCCGCCATCCAAGCTGGAACAAAACCTGAAATTAAGCCTATCAATGCACTTAAGCCAATACCAACAAAAACATTCGATAGGCTTAAAGCAATTTCAAAATCAAAGACTTTTGTCGCGGCATAGGCACCTAAGGCGACAAGTATTAATCCCATAATTCCCCCAATCAAACAGAGCACAACGCTCTCGGTTAAAAATTGAAAAAGGACCATAAAGTTCTTTGCACCTAGCGCTTTTTGAATGCCAATTTCGTTTGTACGCTCTCGAACACTCACAAACATGATGTTGGCAATACCAAAACCACCAACCAGTATAGAAAATCCTCCGATGACTGTGCCAACTATACCCAACACTCCAAAAAGGGAATCCAACTGGTTTTTAATGAGCGACGGATCATTCAATGCAAAGTCATCATCAGCTCCAGGACGCAGTCGACGTAAAGAGCGCATTATCCCAGTGAGCTCATCTTTTAATTGGTCCAAAGGCACACCTGGCTTCGCGCTTACCATAATCAGGTTTTGATCGTTTCGATCGGTATTGACCACAGTGCGAACGAACGTAAAGGGCACCAATACTTGGCGATCGTAGCTTTGACCAACTAGGCTCTGGCCAACTTTTTCAAACACTCCTATTATGGTCAATTTTTGACCTTCAATGGTGATGCGTTCCCCTACACAGCTCTCGCGATTAAGGAAAAGCCCTTCAGCGATATCTGCTCCAATAATGCAGTATGGCCGACCGGCACTCATCTCTAACTCTGTAAAATAACGGCCTTGAGCAAGCTCAAAATCCCATATTTGAGCGTACTCAAACGTTGTTCCTAATACTTCGATGCCACTCGTACTGTTGCTTTCAAATTTTGCAGTAGCCCCATTTAAAGAACTTCCAAAAGCGATATTTTCAGAATATTGACTGCGTTTACGTAGCAGTTCCGATTCATTTTTCAGAGGCACTGGGCGATTTAGGTATTTCCACCAAGCGTACTCACCTCCCCCTCCCCAGGGCCATTTCTGTATATACACGACGTTATCGCCTAATTGGCTTACGCTGTCTCGAATGTTCTTTTCTAAGGAATCTACTATCGAATAAACAAGGATGATTGCGAAGATCCCAATGGTAATACCCAATAGGGACAATAACGTACGTAACTTATTCGCTGCCAGAGAAATAACAGCAAACAGGACGCTTTCTCGAATAAGTCTTAATAATAGTAGCAATGCGGTCAGGATTTCCTTCAAAATTAGCAGAATAAAAAGACAATCCCACGGCTCGAAAACATTACTTTTGTTTATTCCATCATTTTTCAAAAACACACACGTTGATGCGCATACAAAACGCCTTAATTTCTGTATTTCACAAAGATGGCTTAGGCCCTATTGTTGACGCCCTAAAAGAGATGGGTACTACCATCTATTCTACTGGGGGAACTCAAGCATTTATCGAAGATCGCGGCATTGCCGTAGAACGCGTTGAAGATTTGACTTCATACCCTTCCATCTTAGGTGGTCGTGTAAAAACCTTACACCCGAAAGTTTTTGGCGGAATTCTAGCGCGAAGAGCACACGATGGTGATAGGGCGCAGATGAGTGAATTTGATATTCCATATTTCGACTTGGTGATTGTTGACCTCTACCCTTTTGAAGCGACTGTCGCATCAGGAGCACCGGAACAAGACATCATCGAGAAAATAGACATCGGGGGGATTTCGTTGATCCGTGCAGCTGCGAAAAACTTCAACGATTGCTGGATCATTTCAAATATGGAGCAATACGGAGATGCTTTAGCTGTTTTACAAAGCGAAGCTGGTGCAACACTGGAGATTCGTCGCCGCTATGCATTAGAAGCATTCGATGAAAGCAGCCATTACGACACCGCCATTCACCGCTATTTTGCAGGTGATCGCCTAGATCTAAAAATGAGCAACCGGAAAAAGCAAACCTTGCGTTACGGGGAAAATCCGCACCAAGAAGCCGCATTTTTCGGTAACCTAGAAGATGCACTCGAACAGATTCATGGGAAAGCATTGAGCTACAATAACCTTTTGGATATTGATGCCACGGTCAATCTGATCAGAGAGTTTGAAGAGACTACAATCGCAATTATTAAACATAATAACGCATGTGGTCTAGCTACACGTCCCGAGTTAGCTCTAGCATGGGATGATGCTCTAGCTGGTGACCCCGTGAGCGCTTTTGGCGGCGTCATTGCAGCGAATAGACCCGTCGATAAGGCAACAGCAGAGAAAATGAATACTTTGTTTTTCGAAGTACTCATTGCACCAGCCTACGATAACGATGCTTTGGAGGTCTTAAGGTCAAAGAAAAATCGAGTATTACTGATTTTGAAAGATTACGAGGTACCGGCATTCAACGTCCGTACAGTGTTAAATGGAACACTCGTTCAAGCTAAAGATGCATTGACGGAAGCTGAGACAGATATGGGGACCGTTACAAAATTGGCCCCAACTGATAAGCAAATCGCTGATATGATTTTCGCAGCTAAAGTCTGTAAGCATACGAAAAGCAATACCATAGTTTTTGCCAAAGACGGACAACTGCTTGCGAGCGGTACGGGTCAAACCTCACGTGTCGACGCATTGAATCAAGCTGTTGAAAAGGCAGGACGCTTTGGATTTAACCTTAATGGTGCTGCCATGGCATCTGATGCATTCTTTCCATTTCCGGATTGTGTAGAGATTGCAGATAACGCTGGAATAACCTGTGTTATTCAGCCTGGGGGTTCCATTCGTGACAAAGAAAGTATTGCCTATTGCGATGAAAACGGAATGGCTATGGTTACCACCGGAATTCGTCACTTCAAACACTAATTTTTATTACCTTCAACATATGGGTTGGTTTAGTTTCATGACAGAAGATATAGCGATTGACTTGGGTACAGCCAATACGCTTATTACTTATCAAGACAAGGTGGTCGTTGACTCCCCGTCTATCGTTGCAATAGATCGTCGTACGGGTCAAATCATTGCCGTAGGTCAAGAGGCAAGGCAGATGCACGGAAAAACGCATGAAAACATTAAAACTATTAGACCGCTGAAAGACGGCGTAATTGCAGATTTCGAAGCTTCTGAGCACATGATTCGGAAGCTCATAAAGAGCATCCCTGACTTTGAAAAGCGTTTGTTCCCCCCTAGCTTAAGAATGGTAGTTTGTATTCCTTCTGGAATAACAGAAGTTGAAAAACGTGCTGTAAAAGATTCGGCAGAACGTGCGAATGCCAAAGAAGTGTATCTCATTCACGAACCTATGGCTGCGGCTATTGGTATAGGTGTCAATGTACTGGAACCGAAAGGAAATATGATCATTGATATCGGTGGTGGGACAACGGAAATTGCAGTATTAGCCATGGGCGGTATTGTTTGTGATAAAAGCATTAAGGTAGCCGGTGATGTATTTACCAATGATATTGCCTTGTTCATGCGGGCGCAGCACAATCTTTATGTTGGAGAACGTACGGCGGAGAATATTAAAATTGCCGTGGGTGCAGCTCAAGAAGAATTAGACGAAATTCCAGAGCCTTATCCGGTTCAGGGACGTGATCTTCTTTCTGGAAAGCCAAAGCAAGTACAGGTAACGCATACAGAAATAGCTCGTGCTTTAGAAAAAAGCATCACTAGAGTAGAAGATGCCGTAATGGAAGCCTTAAGTAATACCCCACCAGAATTAGCTGCCGATATCTACAATAGTGGGATCTACCTAGCAGGTGGCGGCTCTATGCTTCGAGGTTTACATAAGCGTATTTCGACAAAAACCGACTTACCTGTATATGTCGCTGAAGATCCTTTGCGCGCCGTCGTCCGAGGAACGGGCATCGTGTTGAAAAACATCGAACATTTCAAGACAATATTAGAAAGCTAAATAAAACACTATTATGCGGCAACTGATACTTTTCTTCGCAAAGTATCGAAGCACTCTGTTGCTCTTAGTGTTCGTGCTCATTGCGCTATTGCGTCATTCGCTTAAAAATCCATTAGCAGAACACAGATTAAACAATGTGGGCTTCGGTGCAGTCGCCACAGTTCATAATGGTTTATCTGGCTGGAAGCAGTATTGGCGACTCGAGGCAATCAATGAGGAATTGGCCCGTGAGAATGCAAGACTTCGCTCTGGAGGAACAAGGGCTTCTGCAAATCATTTTTCAAATTCTACGGACTACGATTTCATACCGGCACGTATCGTAGACTATTCGTACACTAAAAGAAATAATTACATCATAGTTCATGCCGGTCGCAGAGATGGCATTCACCCAGGAATGGGTGCAATGTCCGCAAACGGCTGGATAGGGTCGGTTGTAGAAGTTAGTGATGCATATTCCCATATTACGCCAGTATTGCATAGTAAAGGAAATATTGGGGCTCGCATTTCAGGAAAGGGTTTGGGAGAATTGCATTGGGACGGTACTGACCCTTCCTGGGCAACACTGATCGATATACAACGTGAGAACAGGCCTATGCCTGGTGATAGTGTATATAGTTTTACCCGAACCTCGGTGGGGCCATCCACATTGACCGGTATTGTGATCAGTGCAGTTCAAAACAATGAAGACCTTACATGGACAGCGAAAGTGGCACTAAGTGCCGACTATAAAAACATGAACTGGCTCTACATCAGCAAGTTGAAAGATGCGGGTAGTTTAGATTCATTACAGGTACCGGCCCTATGACCATTGTAAAAAATATTTTGTGGCTAGTAGCAGTACTTCTTGTCCAATGGGGGTTTCTGCAGGATTTACCTTTAACGGTCTACGGCAATCCATATCTCTATTTGTGGTTTTTTCTCTGGCTTCCTTTCGGTGTCACTCGAATGGGTCTTTACGCGATAGCTTTTACAGTAGGCAGCATTATGGACGCCTTCGAACAGAGCGGTGGAGCACATACTTTGGCTTGTTTGGCATTAGTTACTGCAAAACCTTGGGTAGAGAATGCGTTGATTGGCTATAGAAAATCGGACAACAACGAAGGTGTTTCGCATCTCGCATTAGTACCCTATTTGACCACTTCGTCGGTGCTGGTTTTACTGCATCACACTGTCCTTTTTACAGCTGAGAATTATGGCTTCGATAACCCCGTGCTGCTTGTGGTTAGAATTGTTATCTCTAGTCTAATTACCTTAGTCTTGCTCGCTATTACTCACGCCTTATTCTCGAAAAAATATGCCGCGTAGTAGTGCTTTTTATTTGGGTCTAACTTTAGTCGGCTTACTCTTCTTGTATCGACTTTTTCAGGTGCAAGTCATCAATGACGACTATGCCGCAAGGGCCGAACGCAACGCTACGGCAGGGGAAAAACTTTATGCCCCTAGAGGATATGTATACGATAGAGACGGCCGACTACTCATAGGGAATAGTCCAGCATACGATTTAATGGTGAGCCCCTATTTAATAACGGATTTGGATACAGCGGCCCTCGGACGTCTTTTAGATCTTGAGGTTTCAGTAATCAAAGAGCAATTAGAGAAGGCGAAAAACTACAGTTATTTTCGGAGTAGTATGTTCATGAAAATGCTCTCGAAATCTACCTATACACAAATTAAATCAGAACTTAAAGCATTTCCAGGATTCTACGCTTCAAAACGGATTCTAAGAAACTATCCGCATACAAATGGCGCTAATGTAGTCGGGTTTATCGGGGAAGTCAATACCGATTTTATTCGTGCAAACCCATCCTATTCTCAAGGAGATTTGGTCGGAAAAAGTGGGATAGATAAGAGCTATGAAACAGTTCTGAAAGGAGCACATGGCAAGCGCTATTTCACTGTGGATCACCGAAACCGCAGACTGGGCAACTGGAAAGAAGGTGCACACGACGAGATGCCAATTCCTGGACGAGATCTAGTGAGTAGCATAGATCTCACACTGCAGCAGTATGGTGAAGCGCTGATGAAAGGAAAACGCGGGTCCATTGTAGCAATAGAACCAGAAACCGGAGAAATTCTTGCACTAGTAACCTCGCCTAGTTACGACCCCAACGAATTGGTCGGTCGATTGCGCAGTAAGAATTATACGCGCATGTACTACGACAGCATCAACAAACCGCTGTTCGATCGAGGCATCTTAGCAGAATATCCACCGGGATCACCGTTTAAACTCATCGGCGCACTGGTAGGGCTGGAAGAAGGTGTGATTACTCCGAGAACATCTATAACCTGTTATGACGGATTCCATTTCGGATCACTACACGTGGCTTGTCATTGTAAAGGGGGCACTCTAGCGTTAAACGAAGCTATATCTGAGAGCTGTAACAACTACTTCTGTACGATCTACCAAAGGACCATTGATAAGAGTGGAGATGCGCATACAGGAATGGACCGCTGGAGCGAACACGTTAAAAGCTTCGGTTTGGGTACTTTTCTCGGGAATGATTTACCAACTGGACGTAAAGGCCTCATACCTGATGCAAGCTATTACGACCGTTTTTTAGGTTATTCAACATGGAAAGGAGCTACTTCTGTTTCTAACGGGATTGGGCAAGGAGAATTGGTCGCAACCCCAATCCAATTGGCTAATATGACCGCGGCCATTGCAAACCGTGGCTATTACTATACCCCTCACATCATCAGAGAATCGGACCACGGCCCCATTGATTCGGCATTCATTACTCCACGATACACGACTGTTGCACCAAAACATTTTGATGTAGTCATCGACGGAATGTATGCTGTTTTTGAACATGGCACAGCCAAAGGCTCACGAATACCGCATATCATGCAATGCGGAAAAACGGGTACTGCGCAGAACCCGCACGGGCAAGACCATAGCATTTTTGTCAGTTTTGCGCCGAAGGATCAACCTAAAATTGCACTGGCAGTTATCATTGAAAATGGCTACTGGGGTTCGCGCTGGGCGGCACCCATTGCTAGTTTAATGACCGAAATGTACCTTACCGATACCATTACACGTCACGCATTAGAAGAACGCATGTTTGAAGGGGACCTGCATGAGGAATACCGTCAACAACACGTAGTCATTTACGGAGAAGACAGTACCTATCAAGCAAATTTTTAATGGCTAGAAACCGTAGAAATAGAAACCGGCTGAAGATTGACCCTGTTGTGGCGGTCATCTACACTGTACTCGTTTTTTGGGGCTGGCTTAGCATTCATTCTTCAGTATACAATGAAGAGGCCGCTTCTTTGTTTAACCTTTCCCAGGAATACGGAAAGCAATTACTTTTTATCGGTGGTAGTTTTGTTATTATTCTAGGCATACTCTTATCTAATTACCGTCTATGGACCAATTTCGCTCCATTCTGGTACATTTTAACTCTCTTACTTTTGATCGGTGTGCTCTTCGTAGGTAAAAAAATAGGCGGTGCACAGAGCTGGTATGCTTTAGGGTCCTTTAGCCTTCAACCTTCAGAAGTTGCAAAGTTTGCTACGGCATTAATGCTCGCCTTTTATTTAGGTCAGTCCCAGACTAACATGAAACTTTGGTCGCACAGGCTAATCGCTGCTGCCTTATTCTTAATTCCAGGATTTCTCATTGGACTTCAACCTGATTTAGGCTCTTCACTTGTCTATTTAAGCCTCCTTCTTGTACTCTACCGTGAAGGTATGCCAGGTTACTATATCGGTGCGGCGCTTGCTCTCGTGGCACTGGCTATAATTGGCTTACTATTGCCCTTACGAACTGCGCTCGTCGTATTGGGCAGTATCTCACTTTTACTATTCCTACTTCTTCCGAAAAGACGGGGACCTATAGCTGCAAATGCCTCCCTTTTCTCCATTGCAAGCGCCACAGTTTTCGCCGTAGGTCAAGTTATGGAGCGTGTTCTTGCTCCGCACCAACAAATACGTATCAAAGTACTGCTTGGACTAGAGGACGACCCTACAGGTGCTGGATATAATACGCTTCAAAGCCTCATTGCTATTGGATCTGGCGGCTGGACTGGTAAAGGCTATCTAAACGGCACTCAAACAAAACTTAATTTTGTACCTGAACAGAGTACAGATTACATTTTCTGTACCATTGGAGAGGAATGGGGGTTCTTAGGAACTGCCCTGCTTATGACACTGTTCGCCGTATTGATTGGTCGAATAATTTGGCTAGCAGACAAGCAAAAAGACACCTTTTCTCGTGTCTATGGCTACAGCGTGGCGAGCATCCTATTTACCCATTGGCTGATCAATATAGGTATGACAATAGGTCTCGTGCCCACAATCGGCATACCATTGCCTTTCTTCAGTTATGGTGGTTCGTCCCTGTGGGGCTTTACCATTTTACTCTTCATCTTTGTAAAGCTCGACGCTGAACGCTGGAACCGCCTTTCGTAACACAGGCGCCATAAAAAAACGCGAGCCGATGCATATGCATCGGCTCGCGCTTATTGTAATCTATTTAGTGCTTCCGGGTTAGAACATCATGTAGCGCATATCCTCGATTTTAGCTTTTTCCTCTAAAGCTTTATAAGCCTGAGTACCTACTAGATTGCGAATACTACGTTGAGTATTCTGTGCCATATTGGAGTAATCTATTGCAGGCGCGGGAGTTGCAGGAGAAGTAATGGCAACAAACGCTCCATTGTCACCTGTAATCACACCACTTAGTGAACCTGGTTCTAAACCGCAGATCGTTCCTACCACAGCGGCTTCATTACCGACGCCAGCTATGTTGAATTGAGATATACGGAAGCTAAGCGTACGTACTTCTTTACCTGTCGTTGCAGCTACTGCTTCAATAGTCGAGGCTTCAGACAACGCGTTTTCTAAACGCTCTGTAATCACCGCTTTCTTCGCGTCTTTCTTGGCCGCCTCTAAACACTGGGCTTGCACCAATTCAAAAGACGTGGTTCCTTCGTTAAGTTTATCAGTCAAGACAACCACTACGTATCCTTTTCCGTCATTCTCCAGCAATCCGATATTACCTTCTTCACGGTCTTCGTCCCAAGCCCAACGAACTACACGACGTGCAGTACCTAATCCTGAAACTACTTCTTCGAAACGACCTAAGTTACGCGCTGGACGCAGGAAGAATCCTTTTTCGGAGGCCAATGCGCGGTAATCTTCTGCAGTTTGCGCCTCGGCAGCATAACCTGAAGCTTGATTGTATAAGTCTTGAATGGTTGCTTCAGAAGGTAAAATCTCGCGAATAATTTGACCAATCTTGTAAACATCATTTGAACCTTTTTGATTGGTTACTTGAATCACGTGCCAACCGAACTGCGTTGGAACAACACCCATAGAACCGTTTTTCTTAAAGAAACAGAAGTTTTCAAAAGGCTTCGCCATTTCACCACGAGAGAAGTAACCTAAATCACCGCCCTTTTCTTTTGCGACGATGTCTGCAGAAAACTCTTCACTCACCGATTCAAAAGCAGATGGATTCTCTTCAAGATATGCATACAGACTATCGGCCAATACTTTGGCCTCTTGTGGATTGCGCGTAATGGAAGCATCAGCTCTTGTAGCTCCAGCGAATGGAATGAGTATATGACGTGCTTGTGCACTGTCCGGGACAATTTTTCTATCTACGAGTTTAACTACTGCAAAAGCTCCGCCTAAATCTATAGGGCCTTTCTGGTAACCCACGGACTGTCCGTCAACAAGTGTATCAAGACCAGTACCGACTAATTCTGTAACGGTGTAATATTCTGATTGGAAACGAACATCACTGTGTAAATTGACAAATACGGAATCGTCCTCTTCATTCATCCACCCCAATGAAAGGGTCGCTAATTCGGCACGCACTGCTTCGCGATCAGGTTCAGATGGAGCCAATGGGAAGTTGATGAACTCTATATTACGGCCCTCTTCCTGCTCGAAATCTGCTTTGTTTGCGTTGTAGTAACGCTTCGCATCTTCATCAGTAACCGCGATTTCATCCTCATTCACATCAATGTAAGGAACATAAACGTACTGAGCTGGATGCTGCGCATCGCCACGCTTTATTTCAGCCTCCGCAAGACCGGTCGGCATGAAAATCGCCTTTTCGATTGCATTGGTGTATTTGAAGTTTTGCGCTTGATTAGCTACAGCACGCTCGAAAGCGAGCCACTGCGTCCACATCTCAACGGATTGCTCGGAAGCGTCGCGATTCTCGCGAACCTGAGCGATGTAGCTTTTGAACATGTTTTCATCAAACTGGCCATTCGCTCCAGCGAAATTTTGACGAATGTTTGGGTTCATGATGATATCGAAATAAATCTCCTGCTCACTTACGCTCATGCCTGCCGCACCTAATTCTGCTGATAGCAATTCTTCGGTAACGATATTGTTCCAAACGAAGTTTGCGAGCTGAATGCTGCTTGTGTTTGCGTATTGTTCTGGATTTCCCGAACGCAACTCCTCCATACCCTGGCTGAGTTCTAGACGTGTGATATCGCGGCCATTTACGGTTCCGATGATATTTGGGTCTCCAAAAAACTTAGATCCACCTGAGCGGAATAAATCTCCTAAGAGGAAAGCAATGAGTGCTACAAACACCACGACTACTAAAAGTCCTGAGCGCTGTCTGATGCGTTGGATTGTTGCCATTGTCTTGCAATTAAATGAATGAGTTTGCGAATATAAGGATTGGCGCCAATTAATTGGCCTTTACGAGCACCTCTTCCAACCTGTTTGCCTTAGTTTTTTGTACGAGGAATAAGTATTGGTCACTTCGCACTACAGTTCCCTTCTCTGGAAGGCTTTGATAAAGGTCCAAAATATAGCCTCCAAGCGTATTGTAATTTTCACTTTGAGGTAGTTCTAGACCCCATTTTTCATTGATATCAGAGATGTCTAAACGCGCTGAGAACAACCATTCACTATCATTTATTTGACGTTCTAACAATTCCTCAGTATCGTGTTCATCTTCAATCTCGCCGAAAATTTCTTCAATAACGTCCTCTAAAGTGATCATCCCACTGGTTCCTCCATGCTCGTCTAATACAACAGCTATGTTACGTTTCTCTCGCGTAAATAAATTGAGTATCTCATCCGCACGCATACTTTCAGGTATAAATGCAACAGGACGAAGTACTCGTTTTAGATGATCCGGCTTTTTAAATAGCTCAAATGCATGAACATACCCGATTATTTTATCAATATTATCTTCAAACACGAGTAGCTTGCTGTAGCCTGATTCGATGAAAAATGCCCTTACCTTATCGGGCATTTCATTCACCTCTACACCTTCAATTTCGGTTCTCGGAATCATAAACTCACGAGCTTTAGTCTCAGGAAATTCTAGCGCATTTTTAAAAATTTCCAATTCCGGATCAACTTCCTCATTACCGTCTGATATTCGAGGAACTCGTTCTCTAACATAATGATCAAGCTCCATTCGACCGAAGGCATTTTCTTCTTCTTGTACCACTACTCGGAATACGTACTTTAAAAAGAATTGGCTTACACCAAGCATGAGTGCGCTCGGTAGGCGTAACAGCCAAAACAACAGCCACGCAGGCAAACTCAACCAACGCATAAGTCCTTCGGCATTTTGGCGAAAAAGTGTTTTAGGGAGAAATTCAGCAAAAACTAAAATCACTACGGTTGAAATGGAGGTTTCCAACAATAGAATTAGGTATTCCATTGCACCCCAACCAGTAAAGACAGGCGTGAGTAGGCGGTGCATGTAATTTCCATAAAGCACCAATGCTACATTATTCCCAACCAAAATTGCAGCAATAAAAGCAGCAGGTCGATTTACTAAGTAGCCAAGAGCCTTATTCGCAACTCCGCCTTTCTGACGTTCAAGTTCTACATGTAACTTATTGATACTTAAGTACGCCATTTCCAGCCCTGAGAAGAGCGCAGAAAAGAATACGGCCAGTACAATGGGTAGAAGATATTCCAATGGTTACTTCTTAGTTTGTTTAAGACGAGATCGTCTACGTAGGAAATACATGAAAATACCTGCCCCCAGAAAAAGAGAGAATTTAATGGTGTTCTGCCAGTTAGTGCCCCAATTGACATAAATTTCAACTGAACTGACTGCGGCTACTCCTAGCCACAATATCTCTATAAATCGTAATGCCTTATTCATCGTCTACTGTTATTTCTCCTTGTACTTTATAAATACGATAGGTATTAAACGACTGATCGGCCTCAAAACCTTTCCCACGGATAAGCTGACCGTCGGATAAAATCTGAACCTTCTCATCACTATACAAACGCTCTTCTTTTTTATCCCAGAATAATAATTCCGTCGTCATACGCTCACCTTTTCCGTTCGTCACTTCTACATTACCGCCTATGCCCCATAAGTCCTCTTTCTTCAGCTGTCGCGCTGTATCGGCCTTTAATACCGTGGCTGTTTTTGCATTTGCACTGTAGAAATTGACAGTAATTCCTTCCCCAAAGAAAACATAAGGGGGCTCCATATTGCCAAAGTCTTGCAATAGTCCTGCACGAATCTCTAAAACCTTTTGCCCGCTATCGCTATACGTGATGTGCGCTCCGTGTTGTTCGTTCAAAGGAAATACGACCGGAATCTTACTGACCTCAGCGACATCCATTGAATCATTCGAACAGGCACTGAAGAAAACCACTACTAAAATGACCAGTAATTTGGGTTGTTTCAAAAGAGATTTCATGCTGACGAAGGTCGGTAAAAATGCGCAAAAAAAATTCCCCTAGACGAATGTCTAGGGGAATTATCAAAGTCGTTGTAAACTGGTTAGTAGAATTTAACGCTTACCGTCTCATTAATCCAACAGCCTATATTAATCTTATCGCCTTCTTTGTAGCCTAATTGGAACGAAATGCCTTTATCAGGAATTTGTTGGCTGTAGGCCGAAATTAATTTAGCCGCCTTATCGGCAATGCTTGGGTCAATACTTCTTGCGTAGCTCAATTTGTTAATTGCCGCCCAATACACCGCGTTTTTCTCAACTGCATTCGATCCACAAGAACCTGCTGCATCTGCATAAATGGTTGCAAGGTACAAGTATGGATTTCCCCAATTCTTACGGAGTTGACCTGCTTTCAGGCAGTTACTCTTTGCAGAAGATAGTGCACCCATTTTCTGATTTACATAGGCTAACCCCATGTACGTATTTGCTTTACGACGTAGATCTTCTTCTTGCTCAATAGCTTCAGTGTAGTACTTCTTTGCCATGGCCCAATCGCCTTTATTTACATCTAATTTCGCCATTTTCAATGCCGCTTGTGCACTAGGCTCAATTTCATACAATGTTTCTGCGATTGAAATGAATACAGGGTTGTCCGTACAAGAGGTCAATTCACCATCATCGCCTACGCGTTCTTTCTGCAAAAGGTTTCCGGCACGTTTCAACCACTCTACATTATCTTTATTCTGTTCGAAAGCTTCTTCGTTGTAGATCAGTGTAAGTTTATTACATGTTAAAAGTGGGCTCAAGATTCTCTCAATATTTCGTTGGACCTTGGTAATGTTTCTCAAACGAATTTCGTTATTCGACATATTACGCTTGTCCACAGAGGTTAAACCTTGCTCATCTAATTCATACTTCGTCCTAAGCTCATCAGCTTTCTCAAGCACGCTAACTAATTCTTGGGTTGTTGCATCCAACTCTGGCTTTACCAATGGTGGAAGTTTCGCCGCCTTCTTCATGCGCTTCTTTGATGCGTTATTGTAGGCATTCGTTGAATCGTAAACGGCCAGCTTTGCATCAAACGCTGCTTTTGCTACTTCAGTCGCTGGACGAATACTGTCCGCATATGCAATGAAATCGAGTACAGAATCTGCCTTTAGTTGAATATTGTAATTTTCAACGTTAAACGTATTGAAGTCGAATTCGAGTGTAACTAATACTGCATTGTACACCTCAAACAAACGATTTACATCTTTAGTCTTATTGAATTCCTTCACATTTGCTTGGAAGTATCGGTCGATGTGTGCAACTGACATGGAATCACCTAAGAGGGACTTTGCCTCTTCAAACATCACCACAGCCTTTGAAACACTATCAGAATTCTTTCTGTAGTAGTTGTAGAAATGGTATGCTTTTGATGAAATAGCATTCGATTTTTCCTTAGGGAAGTGAACCGCGAATGCGTCGTATAAACTCAGAAGTTCTTGAATCAATGCATTTTTAGTTGCATCGTCACTGGCTTCTTTAATCTTCGCTTCTATAATATTATCACCGTACGTGTAAATGCGAATATTAGCAGATGGACACGTTTCATAAAGTGCTTTCCACGCATCGTAAGCTTCTGCGTAGTCCTTACTCTGGTAGTAAGAGCCCATGATGTTATAGTTCTGAAAACAAGAAACAGAATCGGCAATGGAATTTCCCCATTTCGACTCTTGTGCTTGAACAGAAAAGCTCATCAATAAAATACCGAAGGCAAATAGGATTCGTTTCATAATCATCACGTTTTTTATCTATATCTAAATTTCTGGAACCATTTGTCGTTGAGTGTTATCCCGAAGTTCAAATTCCAATAATCTTCTTTTACATCAGATTCCACACCACTCCACCGGGTACCTCTTCCTAGACTAATATTCAAAAAGCTTGCCTTTTGTTCACCAGGAGCTAAACTTCTGTAAATAATAGGAAGCGTTAAGCCTAAGTTGAACTCTTGAGTAACGTAAGTTGGACCAGTACTAGGCTCCTGCCAATAGTACTGACCTTTTTCTCTTGAATAACCGAAGCGGTATCTTGATATGGCGAAGTAATTGGAGCTGCGTCTAAGCTGCGGAATGACATAGGAAGGTACCATTACAAGGCCTACACTTCCTCTTTCACTGGCTGCAATAGCCGATTGAACTGGTGCACCCCCTAATGGTGTGAAATCTCTGTAGTCTTGCCAATTCACTCGTCTATAGTCTACGACTAAATCCCAAGCATTGACGGGGATATTTTCTACAGTTCTACTCACACCAAACCCAAATCCTGAAGAGGTAGGAAGAATCATACTGCCCTCTTCTGACAGGTTGTAAAACAGTGTGTCTACTGGGGTTTCTACGATACCACTGTTAATGAATGAATATTGCGTAGAAATTTGACGCGAATTCATAGAACCTCCAAAACCGTAAACTGCTCCAGCTACAAAATGGAATCGATCAATATCTCCTTGCAACTGTGTTCCTATGTCGAAAGTCAAGTCACTAATTCCTGTTTTCTTCGTTTTGCTTACGGAGAGAAATTGACTATTCGCTAAAATAGTTTTGTTACTCGTTTCCATTTCGCCAAAGACATAGCGTGCATTACCTCCGACGCTAAACCACGGGGACGGTTGTAAAGCGAGCCCGAGGGTGAATTGGTCGTATCCGCCAGAACCTATAGAACGGTATTCATAAATTCCGAAATCGTCTGAAGAATCCGCTACACTTACATTATATCCTTTTGCCGCATAGGGGCTCAGCGAGAATGCTCCACCGATCCAATCGTTGAATTTGAAACCGAATCCGAAGTAATCGAAGTAGGTATTATGGTTGTCTTGATCTATAGATTCGCTAATGATTTGATGACGAAAGGTGCGGTGTGCACCACTCATTTCAAGCGTAGAATATTCTAAGTTGGAGTAACCGGCAGGATTGAGAACGTTTATCGTATAACGATCTGCATAGCCGATTCCGGTGCCACCCATACCGAGAAAGGAAGGGGTAATCCCAAAGGTGGTCTCACCCAAGCCATTAATACTTAGTGGACTCACTGAGTTGGTCTGAGCGGTAGCACGAGCCCCGAACAACAGCAATATCGACGCTAACATGAAATTGAGAGCGGATTTATTTAATGGATTGACTTTTAAAATATTCATCAATGCGCTGTAGGGCATATAGTTCGTTATTCGAGGGTGCAAATATGTAGCTTTTTAGGTGGTTTGACAAGGCCTTTGCATCTCCGCCGCAAATGATTACAAGTTTTATACCTGTTTCCTTTTGCATCGCATGAATCATCGCGCTCATTTCTAAGGGCAATGCAGTATCAACACCTGACCACATACTTTCTTCCGTTGAAGCCCCTACAACATGAGTTTCGCTAGCTTTAACAAGGTGTGGTAGCGCTTCAGTAAATGCATGCATTGCCTTATAACGCATGGCCCATCCCGGAGAAATTGCGCCGCCAATAAAGGCATCATTTTTAACAATATTATAAGTAATACAGCTTCCAGCTACGACCGTAATAAGATCCTGACGGTGCTCTAACCAGTGGGCCGATGCAAAAAGTAATCGGTCTAAACCTATAGACTCCGGCGTTTTGTACGAAATCTTAATAGGCCAGGGCGAATCAATCGTTAGCCACTTTATACTCTTAGGCCAATTCGCATCTATTGCACCGCTTGCAATACCAATAGACCGTGTACTGTAATTGCTCCAATCACTGTAAACATCAAGAGCCTTCTCCACAGCTTGCGGATTGAAAGTCTCGTGTTTAACAAGCCGGCTTCCCTCAAACAACCCCATTTTTATAAGGGTGTTGCCAATATCTACAGTGATTAACATGACTACAAAGGTCGTTAAATCCTTCTTCTCTTAACAATTCAAAAGGAGATTCTAATTTTTAACTGAATGTGCTTTCACAATTCAATAGTAGATGTATATTTGCCGCCCGGCAGGTGATGTAGCTCAGTTGGTAGAGCAATGGATTGAAAATCCATGTGTCGGCGGTTCGATTCCGTCCATCACCACCACCCAAAAGCCCTTCAGTTTGACTGAGGGGCTTTTTTTATTCCCCAACTCCCGAAAACAGTAGAGTTACAAGAAATCTCAACACAATGTGCCAGTGCTACAAAAAAGGCCGAGATAGCGAACTACCCCGGCCTTTTTGCACCAAAGTGGTAACCAACGAAAATTGGTTACCACTTTGGAACTTAGTTTCTTATTTACGTTTCTAGTACTTGATCAAACGTACTGTTTCCTCGTTACTACCAGATTGAATCTTGGCAAGATAAACTCCCGCTCCATAATGAGACGCATCTATTGCATGCGTCTGGCCGCTACTCACAGCATGATACAGCTGCTGACCTTTTAAATCATAAAGTTGTATTGTGTAAGAATCCACCGAAGGGTTGCTGACTACCCATTGATCTGCTGTTGGGTTGGGATAAATAGACATCCTGTTTTTTGACTCGTCCACAATTCCTATGGCCACATTCGCATACTTTATATCGTCAAAATAGAAGGTAGAAGTTGACGATCCATCGCCAATGTTGGTACTACCTGCAATAAAGTCGAACATCAAAGCCAACGTAGGCATGTCGGTAGGCGCATTTGTAAAATCGAAGGATAGCGTTTCCCACTCTTCGGTTTTCGTGGTTTGAACACTACGCTCTTCACCCCAAAAAGGTTTCTCCGCTTTCAAAGTTACGTTTGTACCAATAGGCGCAGACGTCCAAACTTTCATCGTAATAACCGGGTGATTGACAAAATCGAGATTGTTTGCAAAGGTGATTTTACTTCCCCCGTATGGCGCACCCAAAAAACGTACAATCTTACCGACGTTTGCACTTCCGTTATCTGCATCAACATCTGGATTAGGTAGACTTGTCATCATAGCGCTCTCAAAGTCAAAGAAATGACGCGCAGTGGTACCCGATTCAAAAGTAACGGGTAACCCAACTCTAGGTGTAGCAATGACACCAGCTACCTGCTCAATGTCGTCAATGTAAAAGGTATTTCCCCCACCTGGTGTGAACGGCTGTGGCATAATGACTAAGTCCACACTACCTGAAGGTGCCGGAATTCCAAAGTCAAATGTGAGCGTTTCCCATGCGCCAGATACAGTAGTGACTGCATCCACCTCGCTGGTATAGGGACTCTCTAATTTTATCTTTATTATCGTACCCACGGGTTGAGTCGTGTACACTTTCATGGATAAGACGCTCGATGAAGCGCTTGTAAAGTTCAGTGAAGACACTGATGTAATCTTGCCTCCTGCCCACAAATCGGCCGCATTTACTTTTACGATCTTAGCGACATTCGCGCTAGAATTACCTACCGAACTTGGATTCGACACTATCGTAAAGGACGCCCCATCATAACCTACCATACCGGCGGTTGAAGATTCAAAATCGAATGGAAAGGCTTGCGCAGAGGCCGCAACAGAGGCTGCCATCAGCAGGGTAATCATGATTTTTTTCATATCAAATTAGGTGTATTGATTTACTGAATGATATGTAGAGCCCGACGACCGTACCCTATCGTTCAAGGGCAAAAGGTAACAAACTTTGAATTACTACATCCGCTTGAAAAGAATTCCAGCAAACGGCGTTGTTAACAAAATTCTGTTCTAAAGGATGAGGATTAGGCGGAAACTTCGGACTTTTGAAAAGTAAAGATGCTACAATTATGCACCCTTTAAAGAAAGATGAATTCAGGCTGGTGAATCGCATGCGTTTTGAAGTTAAGAACGTCATGGAACACATCGACAGAGTATCAGAAGAAAGCAATCAAATCAATTCTGATGAGATCGAGCGTCGCCTAAAAGTGTTGACTGAATATTCTCGTGAACTGGCTAATCTTCAGAAGGCAATCGAATTAGAAATTCAAAAAAACTCTTAATTAAGTACTGTGATGAACTGTAACTATCAACATTTCTTATTTTATATGTTTGTTATAACATCTATTTAAGGAGTTATGAAAACAATCTATCATCCACACCATTCACGCGGCCATGCAAAACACGGCTGGTTGAACAGCCACCACAGCTTTAGCTTCGCCAACTACTTCAATGCACATAAAATGAACTTCGGCTTGTTACGCGTACTTAACGACGATACCGTAGCTCCTGGAATGGGTTTTGGGACACACCCACACGATAATATGGAGATCATCTCCATTCTCCTCAGTGGTGATTTAAGACACCGTGACTCCATGGGGAATGAGAAGACCATCAAGGAGGGTGAAATCCAAGTAATGAGCGCAGGGTCTGGTGTTACGCACAGTGAATTCAATCCCAATAAGGACAAGGAAGTAAAGTTTCTCCAGATTTGGATCATTCCAAATGAACGCGATGTTACGCCACGTTACGATCAGCAGCAGCTTCCTGATTTGGATCAAAAGAATATTTTGCATCAGGTACTCAGCCCTTCCGATGATGATGCTGGGGTATGGATACACCAAAATGCGTGGTTCCACATGGGCCGCTTTGATGTTTTAGAAGTAGCACATTACCAATGGAAATCAGAAAAAAATGGCCTCTATGCGTTTGTACTGGAAGGTGGATTTGAATTTGGCGAGCACCAATTGGACCAACGTGATGCGCTCGGAATTTGGGATACGAACAACATTTCACTAAAAGCCACTTCCCCCGAATCTAGAATCCTATTGATTGAAGTGCCCCTGGGGAACTAACCTACTCACTTTGAACATTCTTACCTACAGTAAGGTTATGTTTGTCATTATAAGTATACCACCATGAAAGATCCCATTAAAGGATTCTCAAAACTGAGCAAAGCCGCCAAACTTGAATGGCTCGTCACTAATAATTTTGAAGATGCTGAGGCCGCACGAACCGTCTTAACCGCTTATTGGCATGAAGACGAAGCACTTCAAAAGCGTCACGACGAATTCATTGAAAACACCATGAGCAACTTTTATATGCCCTATGGTGTCGCGCCAAATTTTAAAATCAATGGCAAACTCTACACAGTTCCCATGGCCATCGAAGAAAGTTCCGTGGTTGCGGCGGCGGCAAAAAGTGCCGCATTTTGGATGACCCGAGGCGGTTTCAAAACTGAAGTGTTGGGCACGGAGAAAATTGGTCATGTACATTTCATGTATACGGGCGATGCTAGTGCATTAAAAGAAGATTTTAGTTCGCTTGAACAAGAATTGCTTCAAGCAACAGCAGAACTCACCGCAAATATGGTGGCGCGTGGTGGCGGCATTACATCGATCAAGCTGATTGATGCCACTGATCGTCTTGAAGATTATTACCAACTAGAAGTCACTTTCGAGACGTGCGATTCCATGGGGGCAAATTTCATCAACTCTAACCTAGAGGAGATGGCGAAGTGTCTTGAAAATTTTACAGACAACCATGAGCGCTTAGATGCGAATTCACTTGAAGTGGTGATGCGTATTCTAAGCAACTATACTCCTCGCTGTATCGTTCGTGCAGGTGTAAGCTGTCCAGTAGAAGAATTGGCTAGCGAAGGGGTAAGTGCAACGGAATTCGCTCGAAAATTTAAGCGAGCAATCGCTATCGCGAATGCTGAACCCTACAGAGCGACTACCCACAACAAAGGCATCATGAACGGAATTGATGGGGTGATTATTGCTACAGGAAATGACTTCCGTGCAGTGGAAGCCGCCTGTCATACCCACGCTTCGCGTTCAGGCAGTTACAAGAGCCTTACCGGCTGTAGTGTAGAGAACGGCGTTTTCACTTTTTGGATAGAAATCCCATTATCGCTTGGCGTGGTTGGAGGATTGACTAAGCTGCACCCGCTAGTGGTCAAAAGCCTCGAAATGCTGGGAAATCCAGGTGCCGAAGAATTGATGGGAATTGTTGCTGTTAGCGGTCTTGCACAGAATTTTGCGGCATTACGCGCTTTAGTAACTACGGGTATTCAAAAAGGTCACATGAAGATGCACTTAATGAATATTTTAACGCAACTTGAAGCCTCCTCAGAGGAGAAAATCCATATCGCGAACTACTTTAAAGACAAAGTTCCTCATCATAGAGAAGTAGTGAATTATTTCTGTGAATTACGCGGGGTTCCCGTTCCCAAAGTCGGCCAATAAACAGTGAAGGAATTTTACGCCCACGGCAAACTTTTACTCACTGGAGAATATGCCATTACCCAAGGGGCAAATGGTTTTGCCGTACCGACAACTTTAGGCCAAAAACTGACTGTTAGATATCTCGACTCGCCAAACATCCACTGGCAAGCGTATACCGTTACAGGCGACTGTTGGCTCGATGTGGTGCTTAGTTCACAACTCGAAATATTAAAAACGGACCAGCCTAAGGAAGCCCAACATTTGGTTAAGCAGCTTCAAATTTTAGCGACTCACAGCGATAAGCTAACGGGTGGGCTTCATTTTGAAACTCATCTTGAATTTGACCGGAGTTGGGGTCTAGGTTCCTCCAGCACATTCACCAGTTTACTTGCCCAATTCGCAAATCTCGATGCGCTAGATCTCTTTCATGAAGCGCACGGCGGAAGTGGATACGACCTAGCTTGTGCATCTGCTGCAGGTCCTATTCTTTATCGTATCAAAAAAGGTTCCGCTGAATCCATACCCGTCGAGTGGGCACCAGATTTCGCTGATGACCTCGCCTTTGTTTTCAGTGGTAAAAAGCAATTGACTTCTGAAAGCTTAGCATTAGTGAAAGACCGGCCCTTTAGCCCGCATCAAATAGAAGAAATCAACGCACTCACCTCAGCCTTTATTAGCGCATACACTTTGGAGCGTATAGAATCTGTAATGCACGAGCACGAGCAACTTATAGGAGACCATTTAGGGCTGCTAACCGTTAGCGAGCAACTCTTTAAGGGGTACGACGGAGCTGTGAAGAGTTTAGGTGGTTGGGGCGGTGATTTCGTTTTAGTTACCCGTTATTCTAAAAATCAGCAGTGGTTAACCGAAAATGGCTTCAAGCACACTCTGCCACTGAGAACTTTAGCAGTACTCTGATTGTTCTATAGGGCATAATTATTGGTAGCTTTAAGCCATGCGTAAAATCGTTCTATTTATCACCGTATTCTTACTCTCCTTTTCATCGAAGGCGGCGCATTTAGTGGGTGGTGAAATCTCCTATAAATGTGTAGGAACCGGAACAAATGGCAACACGTACCAAATACGACTGACGATTTATCGGGACTGCAATTCGAGCGGCGCACCTTTCGATATGCAAGCACCCATAACTATTTACGGTGGCCCCAATCAAAATACAGTTGTTCAAACCGTCATGGTAGCCCGGGGACCTATAATTGGAATTCCCGCAGTCGTAAACAATCCCTGTCTTCAAACACCACCGAATGTTTGCACCGAAAAAGCGACCTATACTACAAACGTTACGTTACAGCCAGCGACCCACGGCTATACTATAACTTACCAGCGTTGCTGTCGAAACAACACCATTTCGAACGTTGCGAATTCAGGTACTTGGGGGAGCTCCTACTATATAAAAATACCCCCTCAAGACTCTGTCTGTAATAGCAGTTGTGCCTTCATTTCTGACCCTCCTATTGTCATGTGTAAGGACGACAGCTTGAACATAGACTTCTCGGTACAAGAACTAGACGGTGATAGTGTGTTTTACTCTTTGTGTCAACCGCTTCATGGTGGTTCACAGACTAACCCCGCGCCAAACCCACCTAGCTCGCCACCTTATACACCGGTTCCTTTTTTATTCCCCTACTCAACAGGATATCCGCTTCCTACCACTCCCACTATCGGAATTAACAGCAGCACAGGAATATTATCAGGAACACCCATTGGGGTTGGACAATACGTATTTGCCATATGTGCGGAGGAATACGACTCAAGTGGTGTCCTTCTTTCAACTTTAAGAAGAGATTATCAATTTAATGTGATGGTTTGCCAAAGCAATGTTTCTTCGAATCCTACTCCTCAAATTTTTCAGCCGAATACTCTTTGTAATGGAACCACAGTTACCTTTTTAGATAGTTCATACAATGGGACGAACTACCTGTGGTTATTCAACGATCCAAACAATCCGGGTGCTTCAGCCACGGGTCAGAATCCAACGTATACTTACGGAGACACGGGCACCTATACCATTCAATTGATCTTAAATCCAGGCTACGCTTGTACCGATACCGCAGAGGTCACCTACGAACTATACAATCCTGTAAATCCTGCCTTTTCTTTTACCGGACCCGTTTGCTTTGATGAAAACTTAATCACTTTTCAAAATCAAAGTTCGAACGGAGGAAATGCAGTGGCCAATTGGGACTTCGGACCAGATGCAAGCATTCCCATATTCACCGGTTGGAACCCGCCTCCCATTGTCTTTAGTACTTGGGGAGATCACTATGTAAGCCTTACCATTGAAGAAAACGGCTGTGAGGACACGTTTGTTGATACGGTTCGTATTTATAGAAGGCCCGAAACGAATGTTAGCGTTGAAAATCAAATAGGATGTGCGCCATTTACCGTTGCGTTCTGGGACAGCACGATAACAGATGGACAAGTCATTTACAATTGGGATTTTGGGGATGGCGTATTGAGCAATGATAGCAATGCAGTTTACACCTATGCCAATCCTGGAACCTATGACTTAAATCTTACTATATGGTTCATTGAAGGATGCACGGATACTATCACTGTCTCTTATAACGATTTCATTACCGTGTATCCATCACCAACCAGTTCTTTCGTAGCAGATCCTACAAGCGCTACCATCTACACCTCGAATATTGAAATCACGGACTTAGCTGCTGATCCTTCAGATGATATCATCACGAGTATGGGAGACGGCAGTATTTATTACAATCAAGCCCAATTCAGTCATTCCTATACGGATACCGGTTGGTTTGAGGTGGAACACGTCGTTATAAACACGTTTGATTGTCCAGATACTTCTAGGGCAACTATTCGAATCAATCCCGAGACCCTCATTTTTGTCCCTAATGCCTTCACACCGGACGGAGATGGCAAGAATGAAATCTTCTTTGCAACCGCCGTTGGGATCAAAGAATTCAGTTTAAAAATATTTAATCGTTGGGGAGAAGTGTTATTCGAAACCACCGATCCCTCAACAGGTTGGGACGGCATGCATCCCAATGGAAAGGAGGCCATTCAAGGAGTGTACACCTGGATGGTTTTTGCTAAAGGACAGAATGATAAATTGATCGAAAAACGAGGCCACCTCAGTTTGCTTCGGTAGTAATTACGATGTATGTTCTCGGCTGAGCCATAGTAGGGTAGCAAAGGCGGCTCCTACACCGAGAATTATGGATAGACTCACATAAAGAGCGGCCTCTATCGTTCTTCCCGCACTGATCAGGTTGATAGTCTCCATCGAAAAAGTACTAAACGTGGACCATCCGCCGCAAAATCCAGTACCTAAAAGCAATAGATACATAATTTTAGATTTATCGTCATAAGCATCAACAATGACGACTAAAACAATGCTTGCTAAAATATTAATGAGCAAAGTAGCCCAATGGCCTTGAAGCCATTCGTTCGCTACGATAGCCTTAGACATGGTAAATCGCAGAACTGAACCACCTCCGCCGCCTACAAACACTGCCAAATAGGCCATTGCATTTAACTCCATGTCGCTTCGATTTTATGTAAGACGAAACTAATGAGAAATCCCCACAGTGCTCCGGCAAGCAAATCTGATGGATAGTGTACGCCTAAATGAATACGTGAAAAACTTTGAAGGATGGCCACAACCAATAGGATTGGGAACCAGCTTGAATGCAACCATTTTCGAAAAAGAAAAGCAAGTCCAAAGCTGTTTGCCGCATGTGCGCTAAAAAACCCAAATGGACTGCAATGTGCTAAAACTCTCAAGCCTTCTACTTCATGGCATGGCCGAGGGCGTTCCAGTGTATATTTGAAAAACTCAGCGCCCTGATCAAAAAACAACACACCTACTACCACCAGTGCGAGACGCTTGATGAACAATACGGAGTTGCTTGAACTGTGGAGCCTATGAAGGAGCACGGCATATAAGGGTAGCCAACTGACAGTTTTCGTAATTGCAATCCAGAAAGTATCGGTACTAGTAGGAAACAGCCCATTTAATGCAAGCAACGCACTCGTATCTAGGCTATTTAATTGCTCGTACATTATGCAGGAGTGTTTAATTTATCCCAGATTAAATCTTTAAGCTGCATGATGTTCTTACCCGCAACAGATGAAATAAAAACATGTGGAATAGTTGAAGGTAATTGGGCCGCGATTTCGCTCTGAAGATCTTCATCGATCATATCACTTTTCGTAATGGCCAAAATGCGTTCCTTATCTGCTAATTCTGGATTATACTTTACCAATTCATTCAAGAGAATCTCGTATTCCTTAGCGTAGTCGTCTGCATCCGCAGGAACCATGAACAGTAATAAAGCATTGCGCTCAATATGACGTAAAAACCTGTAGCCTAATCCTTTTCCTTCAGCTGCACCTTCAATAATACCAGGTATATCCGCCATTACAAACGAACGCGTATCGCGGTACATGACCATCCCTAAATTTGGTACTAGCGTTGTAAAAGGATAATTCGCAATTTCTGGTTTTGCTGCGCTAACGACACTTAAAAGTGTGCTCTTGCCTGCATTAGGGAATCCTACGAGTCCAACATCTGCCAGGACCTTCAATTCTAAAATAAACCATCCTTCAACTGGATCCTCTCCTGGCTGCGCGAATCTCGGCGTCTGAAAAGTTGAACTCTTAAAGTGTACGTTTCCCAATCCACCACGACCGCCTTTCACAAGTATATGTTCCTGTCCATGGTCAGTGATTTCAAAGAGTACTTCGCCGGTTTCTTCATCCTTAGCGATAGTGCCTAAGGGTACTTCAATATAACGGTCATCGCCATTGGCACCAGTACGCTCTTGACCACTGCCGTTCTCGCCTGAAGCGGCTTTAATGTGTTTCTGGTACTTAAGTGGTAATAAGGTCCACATTTGAGCGTTGCCCCGAACAATTACGTGTCCGCCTCTACCGCCATCACCGCCGTCTGGTCCTCCTTTTGAGGTCATACGGTTTCTAAGTAGGTGTGTTGATCCTCGACCACCGCGCCCACTTTTACAGTAAATCTTTACGTAATCTATGAAGTTGCTTCCAGCCATAATGTGAAAAAAGCAGCCTCCCTTAACTGGGAAACTGCTTTGCAAAAATACGATTGTATTGTGAAGTGTCGACCAAAGGTCTAAAGTGTGTCAATAATAGCTACTAGGCGTTCAGTAATTTCCTCGATCGAACCTACACCGTTGATGCCTTTGTATTTTCCTTGCGCTTCGTAGAACGCTTTCACCGGCGCTGTTTCGTTGTTGTATACATCAATTCTATTCTGAATTACCGCAGGATCTGCATCATCCGGACGGCCCGAAGTTTTCGCACGCTCTGCAAGTCGCACACGGAGCTCCGCTTCGGGAGCTTCTAAAGCAATCATACTTATAATGCCCGTGTCTTGGCTATTTAAAAAAGCATCGAGTGCGGCTGCCTGTGCATTAGTACGCGGGAACCCATCGAAAATAAAACCCTTTGCTTCAGGATTTTTATTTACAGCATCTTCAAGCATGGAGATTGTGACAGAGTCTGGCACCAATTGGCCCTTAGCCATGTATGACTTTGCTAAAACGCCCAATTCCGTTTCATTTTTAATGTTGTAACGAAAAAGGTCGCCCGTACTTAAATGAACGAGATGGTAACGCTCTACTAAAAAGGCACTTTGTGTTCCTTTACCTGCCCCCGGAGGGCCGAACAGGACTAGATTTAACATGGAAATAGCATTTAATTAGGGGCACGAAGATACCGCGCAAAGCGAGAAAATCGTAGTTTCGTAGCCGATTTGAGGATATTTCTCGAATCATCAACACACTGAAACACTGAACCATACTATGCGTACTCCATATTGTGTAATTATGGCTGGGGGAATTGGGAGCCGTTTCTGGCCCATGTCCACAGAAAAGACCCCAAAGCAATTTTTAGATTTCTTAGGAACGGGCGAGAGTTTAATGCAACAGACGTATAATCGTGTACGCCGTATTTTTGAACCCGAAAATATACTGGTCGTTACGCACGAGAATTATGCTGCCTTAACCCAGGAACATTTACCAGATCTTCCAGAACAAAACATTATTCTAGAACCACTTCGTAGAAATACTGCCCCTTGTATCGCATATGCCGCTTTAAAAATCAAAAAGCGCGACCCCAATGCAAACATGTTTATTACACCGGCAGACCACCTTATAACCGATGAAGACGCGTTCGAGGCTACTGTACGAAAAGGGCTAGCGAAAACTGAAGAATCGGATTTTTTCGTAACCATCGGCATTCAACCACATAAACCAGAAACAGGCTACGGTTACATTCAATATAATGAAGCCGCAGGTGACGATCACGGAAGCTTTGCTGTAAAGGCATTTACTGAAAAACCCGATCTAGAGCACGCAAAGAAATTCTTAGAAAGTGGAGACTTCTTATGGAATGCAGGTATGTTTATTTGGAATATCGATGCGCTGTCGAGTGGCCTAGATATTCATTTACCGGAGCTCATGGCAACTTTGGGAGAGACCTGGAATGATCTAGACACAGCCTATGAAAAGGCAAGTATCGAACGAATTTATGGCGAGTGCGATAATATTTCTATTGACTACGGGTTAATGGAACGCGCGGATCAAGTCTGCGTAATTCCAGCTGAAATGGGATGGTCAGATTTAGGTAACTGGGGGGCCATATATGATTTAGGCGCAAAAGACACTGCTGAGAATGTGGTCGTCGGCGCAAATGTTTTACTTCAAAATTGCACCTCTTGTCTAGTTGTGAATGCAACTAAAGACAAAGCGTTAGTGCTTACTGACCTCAACAATAAGATTGTCGTGCAAACGGAATCTACAACCTTAACTTTCCCTCAAGGCAATGATCAAGCCATCAAGCAGATTGTCAAAGCCGTTAAGATAGAATTAGGTGAAGCGTTTGTATAAACGCCTACAATCTAAAGAGGTCTTTATATATTAAAAAGACCTAAATCGCAGCTGTTACAGTTTCCCAACCATAGTTTCTGGACGAACCCACTGATCAAACTCTTCCGCCGTCAGGTAACCTAGGTTGACGGCCTCCGTTTTCAAAGTTGTACCATTTTCATGTGCGGTTTTCGCGATTTTCGCGGCCTTCTCATAGCCTATTTTTGTGTTCAGCGCGGTGACCAACATCAATGAATTATTCAAATGGTTCTCTATGGCCTTATAGTTTGGCTCGATTCCTACTGCGCAATTATTATTGAAGCTCACACAAGCATCACCGATAAGTTCGGCACTTTGAAGCACGTTATACGCCATGACCGGCTTAAAAACATTGAGTTCGTAGTGGCCTTGTGCACCGGCTACGGTTACTGCCGTGTGGTTACCCATGACCTGAGCACACACCATCGTGATGGCCTCAGCCTGGGTTGGATTTACTTTGCCTGGCATTATGGACGATCCCGGCTCGTTCGCAGGAATAATAAGCTCCCCGATACCCGAACGCGGCCCAGAAGCCAACATACGAATGTCATTTGCGATCTTGTTCAAACTCACTGCCAATTGATTTAACGCACCGTGCGTTTCTACCAATGCATCGTGCGCCGCTAGCGCCTCAAACTTATTTTCAGCTGTACGGAACGGCATTCCGGTAAATTCCGCAATGTATTTCGCCACAGTCTCTGAATAGCCCTCCGGGGTGTTGATACCTGTACCCACAGCTGTTCCGCCCAGCGCTATTTCACTCATATGATCTAAGGTGTTGCGCAAGGCTTTAAGTCCATGGTTTAATTGGCTTACATAGCCCGAGAACTCCTGACCTACAGTCAGTGGCGTCGCATCCATAAGGTGCGTACGACCAATCTTAACGACCTTCCAAAATTCCTTACTCTTCGCTTCCAAGGTATCGCGAAGCAGTTCCACAGAAGGGATCGTGTTTTCAATCAGCTTCTTATAAATCGCAATGTGCATTCCCGTTGGGAACGTATCGTTCGAGCTTTGGCTCTTATTGACATCGTCGTTTGGATGAATGATGTTCTTTCCATCACCTAAAGTGCCTCCAGCTAGGACGTGCGCACGGTTCGCAATGACCTCATTCGTGTTCATGTTACTCTGTGTTCCTGATCCAGTTTGCCATATTACCAAAGGGAACTGATCCTTATGTTTTCCTTCCAATATTTCATCACAAACCGAAGCAATAAGATCGCGCTTCTCAACAGGCAGAACACCTGCATCGCAATTTGCAAATGCTGCTGCTTTCTTTAAATAAGCAAAACCTTCAATGATCTCGAGCGGCATGGTACCGGCAGGCCCGATCTTAAAGTTATTGCGTGAACGCTCCGTTTGTGCACCCCAATACTTATCGGCCGGCACTTTTACTTCACCCATGGTGTCGTGTTCTATTCTATGTTCCATGCTGTTCGCTTGTGTGATTACAGGATTTTAATTCTACTACAAATTTAAGGCACAGATTTCCGATAGAACGATTTGTGTTACTATCTTTACATCGACTTAAATCAACGACTATGAAATTTTTAGGATTCCTCGTATTCTTAGTAGTAGCACTAATGGGCTTTTCAATGTTGGCTTTTCTAGGCCTTTTTGTTGGGTACTGGTTGACATTGATCGGCTTGGAGTCTATCAATCCTAAGTTAGCACACGCGCTAATTGGTCATAAAGAAGACGAAACAGCAGAATAATTTCTGCCGACTGGATATAAAAAAAGCCGACCCATGGGTCGGCTTTTTTTTGTGCCTGTATTTTTCTACAGTACGTCTAAAAGCTTTTCTGCCGGACGCGCCACCACTGCGCGGTCACCATTGACCACGATAGGACGTTCCATTAGTTTTGGATGTTCTATCATCGCTAGGATAATTTCATCTTCATCCAGTTCCAATGTTTTATATTCTTCCTTCCAAACCGCTTCATTCTTGCGAACGAGGTCTATCGCATCCATATCTAATGCATCTAAAACGCGCTCGAATTCTGCTGCACTCATGCTTTCCTCATCATTAAGGTATAGACGAATGGAATGTTGAAAACCCTTTTCTTCCAGTAACGCCAATGCTTCACGAGATTTTTGGCAACGTGGGTTATGGTAAATTGTAATCATATTAATAGGTTATGTGTAAGGTTCCTTCTTCTGAGGTGATGCCGCATCTATTCTCCGCTTCGACTTGGTAAAAATACACTCCTGGAGTGAGAATTTGTCCGTCGTAATCTGCGCCCCAATTAAACGTTGGCGCATTGGTTTCAAAAACCTTTATTCCCCAACGATTAAATAAAATGACGTGGAATCGGTCCCAATCTTCATTCGTGTTAATGGTCCACCGATCGTTCACATTATCCCCGTTCGGGGTGATGACATTAGGTACGGTAAAGGGTTCCTGGGCAAAGAAGATGTCGTAAGTCGCTGTCAAGGTATCTGATGTTCCACATATGCTGTCGTAACCCACAATAGAAATATCATAAATGCCAGATTGTGCGATCTGTAGGGGGTTAGTACTACCCTGATCCACACCATTAACCAGCCAGCTGTGTCCCTGGTATACCTCATTGAATACAGGAATGAAATCAACAGTTTCGTCCGAAGTACATTCTTCGGGATCGCTGATCATATTCAGGTAAGGCGGTAATCTAAAAAACAGGGTATCCGTAAAGGATTCCACGACATTACAGACCGTATCCACAGTGGTTAGGTTGATGACATTGTAGCCCGCTGAAGGCAGGTTGGTGATCACCTGGGGGGTAGTAAATGTTGCGCCAGAAATGGTCCAATCCACAATGCGATCTGTTACCAATGTGGAGTCGCTCGCATGCATCAATCGGGCCGTAACCGCGCGTAGCGGGTCACAGAAATCATACGTATATGAGGTATACACAGAATCGTATGCAGGATTTACCTGAACCGTAAAGGTGGCCGTATCCCAAGTATCACAAATGGTATCGTGACCGATAACCTGCACAGGATACGTTCCAGGGGAAGCGTACACATGCCCTCCTTGAAGTGAACTATTCGTGGTTGAGTTCCCATCTCCCCAATACACTGTATAATCCTGAACATTAATGCTAGAGTCTAGGATTGAAAATGTGTTAGGCAGGCAGAAGACTGGCGGATCGGGCTGCACCGAAACACGGGCATTCTGAACGTCTAAATCGATGACGGTGACTGCTAGATTACAATTGGATGAACCGTTGCTGCTAGCGTATACATTATTAGGGAAAGTAGGATACGTGGATGTCCCACCACAACCGGCACATACCGCCTGAAAAATTCTACCCGTTCGGTCAAAACGAGAGGTTCCTCCATCCACATGCTCGCGTCCCGTACCGCCAAAGTAGGTGGCTAATCGCGGTGATTTCCAATCCGGATCTAGAACTAAGAAATAAAAGTCCCTCCCGTCGGTAGTGGATTGAAACGCATTCGCACTTAGCGCCATATCCTCGGTGTTGCCTTCTGGATTTGGTGAGCCACCCCAACCGGAGAAATAGGTATTGCCGCAATCGTCAACCAGTAGTGCCGTAGGGCTGACATCCACCGTAGCATGCGAGCTATCACCCCAAACTGCAGTTTTGAGCTTTGTGAAACCCGAATTCCCGTTCTGTTTGTAGCGTTGAAAATACTGTGCACTTCCTGGCTGACCCCAAGTCAGCGAATCGGCCACCAATCCACCTTTGTGCTGACCTACTACGGTAACAACACTGGCTGTATCCGTTTCGCTGTGCGTCTCCACAAAGAAATGCTGATTGTAGCCACTGTCGGCCTGGACATCGACGGCACTCATCGTTATAAAATTGCCTGTACCTATGGCTGCCGGACCGAGGTCACCCGCCAGTAATAAAGCGTCTTGATCACTACTTACAGGTATGCTGTAATCATAGACGGGGTTAGGCCAACCCATGGCTATCGAAGAGTCGGTACTGGGGCTAATGGAACCGGCAATATAAAATGGTGTGAACTTGAAAGACGGCGATGGGAAATTAAGACCTTGCTTGTCCGCAAGAGCGATACTGTATAAAGCTTCATTGCCAGAGGTGCCGGCGTACGTGCTAGCCAATAGCTGGGTGAGATCTCTGTTTAATACACTAATGACTCCATCTTGACCGCCCTGATGTGAAGTTGCAGGCGCAATGGTTGGATATGAACTACTGAATGTACTGCTCACAAAATATACCGCACCGCCGTTGCGCTGGACTTCGATCTCGCCACGGAAACTATCGCCGTAATTAAAGCGTAAACTATCATTGATGCCATCACTACCGGCACCACCTATGTAGGTTGAACCGACCAGCTGATTACCTGCTGCATTTATTTTCGCCACAAAAAGATCAGTACCTTGATTGAAGGTGTAATATTCCGCGGTAATAGAAGCCCCACCCGCAAATGAAGTATCGTAGGCAGTCGCGGTCACTCCGAAATCATCCGACCCCGTAGAACCTAAAATGTATACGTTACCGTTTTCGTCGCAATCCATACTGTACGGCTGGTCTAAATTAGATCCGCCGAGGTAGGTAGACCAAAGTAATTGGGAACCGTCAGAAGAAAATTTACTGATGGCCACATCAAAAAAGCCTCCGTTGAAACTTAGGTCAACCGCGCCTAGGGTTGTAGGATAACCTATTCCAAAGGCTATACCCCCACCTATAGCATTGCTGCTGTCATCGAAGGTAGCTGTATACCCGAAGTTGTCTACGGAACTGCCCGTGTAGGTACTAAAAATATAAATGGGGTCGATGGTGATCGGGTGATCTCGGCTGAATCGGCCTAAATCATAACCCAGATGCCCATCGGTCTCTTTGTAACGAGCTCGAACTGTACGCTCCTCTTGAAGCGCATAAGGCATCTCTTCCACAAGGGCCCCGAACCGGGTTTGAAGGACCAATTCTTTCCCCTTTACCTGCCAACCGTCTAGTCCATGATAAGCAATAGAAATCTGTTCCGGATCAGCTCCGGCAGCAAGCTCCCAATCAAACTTAAAACCACCGGCTGCCTCATATACCACTAAATCAATACCGGGATATACATTCCGTGCGCGCACTTTATGAAACGACTGTACGCCTGAGCGCCAAAAATCTTGCTTACCCACAAAATAACTCAAGGGTGCATCATAAGGGTCCTCCCCGAACCACTGCATGGTTTGAGAAGCGTTAAAAACCATTGAAAAGTGATGGTAATGGAGTGTATCTGAATAGTGGTGATGTTCGCCGATGTGCTCACTGTGAAAATCTGAAGGATCTAAAACAGAAAGTACTAGAGAGTCTGGTGTGAGAAATAGGCTGTTAGGGCCCAATTGGATTTTAAAGCTAAATGGCTCCTGCCATTGGCCTTCATTGTGCACAAAACCTTGCTGCGCCACCAATGGTAACGTCCATATCAAGGCAAGAAAAAGTTTCCAATTGCGCATAATTAGCAAGATAGCTACTATCCTAACAGAATCCACCCCATATTGTGCATTCAATACACGCGGTTACTCAATGCTTTTTTAATATTCATCGGCATTCGCACTCTCGCCTTGTTTCATCAAGAATGCCTTAAGGAATCGTTCGATATTCCCATTCATTACGCCGTCTACATCAGAAGTCTCCTCTGCCGTGCGCACATCTTTAACCAATTTATA